>Ga0209533_1000011_pt1 | contig 187570 bp, 153 predicted proteins | sample COG_04_FD_184748 | JGI IMG/M metagenome (GOLD analysis project Ga0209533, IMG submission 184748) | Pelagic Microbial community sample from North Sea - COGITO 998_met_04 (SPAdes) (version 2) | ecosystem: Environmental > Aquatic > Marine > Neritic zone/Coastal water | place: Helgoland, sampling...
CTCCTGCTCCTGCTCCTGCTCCTGCTCCTGTTCCTGTTCCATATTATGGTTATAACAATTTTGTTCTCCCTGCTCACGCTCCTGTCGCTGCTTATGAAGAGGTTGACGGAGAGGTTGACGGAGAGGTTGAAGGAGAGCAAATTATGTTTGACAATAATTATATTAGTGGTGTTCCTGCTCCTGCCGCTGCTGCTGCTGCTGCTCCTGGTGGTTTGCGTAATGGTAATGGTGGCTTTGGTGCGTCAGCAAGAGTATCCACGATTTTAGAAGAACAAGAAGAAGAAGCAGAAGGAGCAGAAGCAGCAGCAGCAGAAGCAGAAGCAGGAAAACCTCAACAGAAAGTAAATATTAATGGCAATTTTCCAGTTATGAATCCAAATCGAGGACCAGAAAACGCGAGAATAGTAGAAGAACAAAGAAAAAAAGAACTACCGACAAATCTAGTAACACCATCAATCGCATCAAAAAAAAAAAGTTCACTCACTAAACGAGAACGGAAAGCAAAAAAAAAAAAGCGAGAACAAAAAAGAGGAAAAGAAAGAAATGCGAAACGAAAAAGGAGAAACAATTCATTAAACGGAGGAGCTAAACAAACTAGGAAACTTGGTATTTTAACATATTGTTGTAATAGAGGAAGTAAAAAAAATCAATTTTTGGGTAAAATTAAACCAGAGAAAGGAGAAAAAATAACTTTTAAAGCAAATAAAAATAATTTACAGTTTTTACATACATTAAAAGATAAAAAAGTAAGTTATACTTTACAAAATGGTTTTGTCGCCAATATAGAAGAATTTATAGAACCAACACATAGCAGTCCTTCAAGTAGTGTAAATAATTTTCCTTCTCTCACAGCACAAAAAAAAAAAAAAAGAGCAGGACCTTCTAATAAAAAGGCTACATATTATAATCCCCAAAATAAAAAAACAAAAGGAGGACCAAGAATGTTAACATTGAAAGGTGGAGCAAGGAAAAAAAATAAAAAAACTAAGAAAAGAAGATTATAATTTTATTTAATATATTCTCTAGGTATTAATTTTTGAATTTCTTCAATTTCATTTTTTCCGTCTGGGTATAAATACCATAATAGTCCTAAAATATTATTACATATTTGAGTATGTAAAAAAGCACCTGTAAAAAATGTAAATTCACTAAAATAAGTTTTCCCATTCACTAAATAAACATCAATTCTACAATGTCTATTTAGTTTTCTTGATATATTTTCAACTTTTTTTATTAATAATCCAAGTCCTTTTGGTTTTGGTAATTCCTGATATTTATAACCTTTTTTTATCATTTTTATAAATATAGGTTTCCAATTTCTTGTCATCCATACAGAATCAAATTTCTGTTCTCCGTTTACCATTCTTCTATTATAAGTATTCGCAATAAACCATATTTTACCTTGATATGTATAACATTTATAATCACACGGTAATTTATTATTATCTAGAAGTAATTCTTCCATAATATATCCGGTATTAGGTATTTTATTATTATACATTTTGTTATGCATATAATATTCTTGTTTTATTTCACTCCTAAGTTTAACTAAGTTTTTTTGAATATCGGAGAAAGTATATTTCTTATTATCAATCAAATTTATACCATTTTTCATTACATAAACTCCTCCACTATCACATAAATCAACTGGTTTTATTACATATTGTTTTTTATGATTTGATTTAATATTATTTACTAGTTGATTAGGGAATTGGGCATATTGATATAATTTAGCAACATAAAATCCATTTTGTTCTGCGAATTTCTTCGCAATTAATTTATCACATAATATCCATTTAGTAAAATCCGGTATATGAGAATTTTTCCATATTATTTTCCAATAGTTAATCGATAAAAATGATAAAATAATTATAAATATAAATAAAATAAATAAAACAAATATCTTCATAATTATATATTTAAAATAAAAAAATAATAAGAATATATGTCATTACAATTAGATAAAAATCAATTAAGTAAAATATTAGAAAGAGAAGAATTTAAAATTGGAATTAGTAAATCGCGATTACTGGAAATATTTTCAAAAACATATCATAGAACTATTAAAATATTTAATCAAATTATTGATAATTATGATAAAAATGGTTTAGAAAAATCATTAAATGGAGAAGATATAAATCCAATTTTATGGCAATGTGGACATATAGTATATTTTTATAAAAAACATTGTTTTAATTTTTTTAATTTACAAGTCACTGATGATTTAGAAATATATATAAAATTTTATGATTCATTTTTAACTAAGTCTAAATATAGAAGTAATCGTAATAGGTTATTAGATATGTATATTTTATTAGAGGAATTTGAAGAAGTTTATAAAAAAATTACAGATGGTATAATAAATGGAATAAATAATGATAAATATAATCAAATATATAATGATATATATAATAAAATAGAAACTAAAAAAAGATATTATGTTTTATTATCAATACTTCATAATGAAATGCATATAGAAGCACTGATATTTAGTGGTTATAATTTAGGTTATTTATTAAAAGATTTTATTTCAATAAGACTAAATAATATTTCTCTTCGACAAAAAACAAATGATACCATAAAAAAAATACAATTTTCCCACATTAAAGGAGGAAATTTTATACAAGGAACAGAAAATAAATCTTTGTATCTTAGTTTTGATAATGAAAGACCTGCTTTTAAAAAGGTAATAAAAGATTTTAGTATAAGTAAATATCCTGTAACAGAACACCAATTTCTACAATTTATTTTAGACGGCGGTTATAATGATAATACATATTGGTTTGAAGAATCGTGGGATTGGATACAAAGTAATAATATTAAATGTCCTTTGTATTGGTATATTGATAATTTATTGGAAAGAGATACTAATTATCCCGCAATGAATATATCTTGGTATGAAGCAAAGGCATTTTGCGAATGGACTGGTTCCAGATTACCATATGAAAGTGAATGGGAATATGTTGCGACTTGCTATGGTAAATATAATTATCCTTGGGGAAATGAAATGAAACCGGAATATTGTAATTTAAATTATATGGTTAATTCCCCATTAGAAGTAGATGATGAAATACTTGGTTTTGAAAAATCGGAAACAGGAGTGAAACAATTAATAGGTAATGTGTGGGAGTGGTGCGAAGAAGATATATATCCGTATGACGGTTTTACTATAGACCCGGTTTATAGGGAAATGAGTTATCCTTTCTTTGGTTTTAAGAAAATATGTAGAGGAGGGTGTTTTGCTGTTCCAGATTATTTAATTCATTCAAGATATAGAAATGCACAAATGCCAGATTGTAGAATACAATTTACTGGATTTAGAGTTTGTAAAAAAACAAACTTTTTAGAAAAAAGTTTAGATTAAAAAACCAAAGAAAATAACTTGACGAAATCTTTAATTTCTAATAAAGGAAAAAGTTTAGATCAAAAATCTAGTGAAAAAACAAAAGGAGTTAAATTAAAGGAAATTAGAAATAAAAGAAGAGAATATATAACTAAATACGTAGACCTTTAAGCCGCCTTACATTTTCCTTCTTCCCATGTACAATCGGGTGGAGGACAACCATCCTCATTTTCATATTCAGAACAAGTATTTTTATTATTGGAATTATTATTATTGGAATGATTAAAATGTTCTTTTAAATTAGAAACTCCCGGAGAATTCATACATTGCTGGAAATTACCACCCGTCCAAGTTTCTTTTTCACCAAAAAAATCAGAAGAAAACCAAGGAATTGCTGGTTTAGTTCCTCCACCACATAAATAATTTAGCACTCTGGAATCATATTCCTTTCTAAATTCCTTATATAAACTAGGTATATGTACATTTAAATTATCTTTATATTTCATTATCATATCTTCCACGAATTTTATTGTAATAGCACTAATAGTAATACTAGCACAACTACCTGTAACTAATGCGACTTCTTTTTTACCTGTTTCTTCATAAACTTGAATATGTCTTTGAGGAATAAATAATTGTTCAATATTAATTGTTTCAGACGCATATTTAATTGGACCCATTAAATGATTTGGGACATTCATATATTTACCTACAATAACAAAACAATCCGCAGGGATAGGGTGATATTTTCTAGTAATATAACCACTTAGCTTAATATAATCTAAACCACCGTATTTACCTTGTCCGTTGTATTTATCAAGAGGGGATTGCCAAGTGATAGAATGAACGTATTTATCTGAATCGAATTCAACAATATTTGCTTCTCCAATATATTTAACTAAGGTGTAATATTTATCTTGGACTTTAAAATTTCTAAATTTCTTCTTTGTTTCATTATTATTATGATTATTCTTATTCTTATCATTATTATTATTCTTTTTACTCAGTAATACAACTAGAACTATAATAATTATAATAAGTAATAAAATTACTAATTGTAATTTATTTATTTTTTTTGCCATTATAATAAGAAAATATAAAAATTAATAAATATAAAAATTAATTAAAAATAAATATTAAAAAAATCGTATACATTTTGAGTATTCCTCTAAATTATTAGAATTCATACACTTATACATTTTTTCAAGTCTTTCTTGTTTTTCTTCTGGTTCATCCTTAATTCTCCCATTAATACTGTAAACGTGTCTCATATATTTTTCACATTCTCTCATTCTTTCGTTATTGTCTTTTAAATAAATATAATCTTCAAATGACTTATGAGTTTCATTTTGTCTTGCTCTATCCGCAAATTTAATATACGCAGAACATAATTTGTTAACAGTTAAACCTTTATTTTTATTTACAATAAAAACAATAACAACAATAACAATTATTAAAATAACTAATAAAGTTATAATTTTTTTATTGGAATTTTTCTTAGGCATTATAATATTATAATTATATTTTATTTTACTAAATCTAAATAATAAATATTAGGTAAATTGTCTAAATCTTTCCATAATATCATAGGACCTCTAAACCCAACTTTAGTATTTTTAGGGAATTTATCCCATTTTTTCTTTTTACCATCTAATAAATTTTTTCTAAAATAATTTTTTGCTGGTAAAAACCCATTTTCGAATGGGTTCCAATTATTATGTTTATATTCTATTTCAAACTCAAATTCATACGGTTTGGAATTATTATGTCTATCTTCAACTTTAAAAGTTGAACCACCTTTTTGATTACTATTAATTTTTTTTTTCTTTTCTTGCGATTGATAAAATATTTCACCTTTTAAATCTTTATTATGTTTATATATTGCCCAACAAGAATTAAAAAATTTTTTTGGTTTGTATAATTTATTTTGGAGGATTATTCATTATATTTTATAAAAATGATATAATTTAAATAGTTTATTACATATAAAAAATTAAATCTAAAATATAAAAAATTAAATTAAATTAAATTAAAATATAATAAAAATAAAAATTAAATTAAAATATAAATAATTTATATGTAATAAACTATTTAACTTAATGAATATATTAAATTATAAAAAATGGAGGTTAGATTAGATATAGAGTCTAAAGAAAATAATATTGTCGATAGTTTATTATCTGTTATTAAATATGACGATTATGGAAACATAATAAAGTCTTCTGTAGTGGAGGCTCCAATAAGTAGAGGAAAAGATATTGAAACGGAAGATATTAAAATGAGATTAGAGGAATTAGTATATAGGTGTTTAAATTTTACTAGTAAATTTATGGGTGTAGACGAATTAACTGGAAAACATTATGAAGCAGAGGATTTAAAACTACATATTTTAAGATATGTTAAATGTTATAATAGACACCATTGTGCTGGAAATATTATATATCACACGAATAATGAGTATATGTTAAAGTGGGTGGATTTATTATTTTGGAAGGAATATGATATAATACCAAAAGTTAGTTTAGCAAATAAGACAATTAATGTTTTGAGGTCTAGTGGAAATATTGATATAGACGGTAAAATAGGAGAAAATGAAAGTATATTATGGTCTAAAACAAATAAAACTTATGTAATAAGAGTAGGATTACAAAATGGGAAGTTGGAGAAATTTGTAACTTTGGAGAATATATATAAATATAATCCTGAATTAGAATTGGAAATTAAATTACCAGATATAGATTTTTATAATAATTCTCCTCAATGGGTAATAGATACTTATAATGAGTGGTTATTATGTATAGATAAATTACGATTTGGTGAAAATGAAGTAAAAAGAATATATGAGGTAGAATATTAAAATTTAATTGATTAAAAAAATAAAATAAAATATAATATTAATATATATTTAGTATGAATAAATGTTTTATGGATACAGTAAGACAAAAAACCAATTTAGAGGATAGTTATGGTAAAGTTAAAAAAATTCATCCATTATTGATATGTAATCAAAATAATAAACCTAGATTACCAAATCAAGTATTAGGGTCAAGTGTATTATTAAGGGATGCCAATATTGATTTAGGAGAGTGTTATAGTTTAACTAGTAGAAATTATAATGATACTTTATATGAGAGAAACTTACCTTTTGGTAAAAAAAATACATATTGGGATAATACACCTTCTCCAAGTGCTTCTATAGGTAATAATATAAGTAATAATACTCCTTCATATAGTGATAATAAAAATCAAAATAATTTACCATTAAAAGTGGAATCGCGTCCGGTGTTATCAGGTCTTTGTATAAATGTGAAGGCAATAAAGGAGAGAGATATGTTAGATAAAATGAATGAATATGTACCAAATAATAGTGGCGAATGTGATAATACTGTTTTCGTTCCGGGAAAGGGACCTATAAATCATTTTTTTGATAATATAGATATTGAATCTCAATTGAAGAATATAAATGAAGTAGATACCAAATGTTCCGCGCAATTATTCAAAGTTAATCCAAATGATAATAATAATCTTAGTTGTTATAAGGACACAATAGTAAAAGATTATCAAAAATGTGATGCCAAAGTAGGATATACTTGGTGTGATTATAATAATGGTGTAAATTACGAACAATTTCCTATTTGTAATAGTAAGGATTTTACTTGTGCTATGAGTCAAGGAAGTAGAAATGGTAAAAAAATAAATCCATATGAAATGGATAATGGATTAAATCCATTCTCTAATCCCCCGAGTATGTCTACACCAAGTCCTTCAGAAGTAGTAGTAAATAATATGTTAAATGATAGATTACAAAGTGGTGAAATGGTAAATGAAGAAACTTTAAATAAGGTAACTAAGGAATTATATTTAGTTCAAAGAAAGAGGGAATTAGATACACAAATACAAATGCGAAGAAATGAACCCAAATTTAGTGTAAATAATCAAAATATAACACAATATAAAGGAAATGGTATAAATAATATAGTTGCTCCAACTATTATAAAACAAGAAGTAGATGAAGATATGGCTAAATTATTAGGTGAAAGGTCATATATTGAAGGTATATTGGAGAAAATCACAAGAGAAGGATTGAATGCAAATGGTGCAAATGTAAATGGTACAAATGTAAATGGTGCAAATGTAAATGGTACAAATGTAAATGGTACAAATGTAAATGGTGCAAATGCAAATGTAAATGGTAACCCTCATAATAATATTTTACAACAAAAGGATCCAAGGTGTTTAGAACCTATAGCAGAAAGTAATCTTGCTAAATCTTTATGTAGAAGACAAACTAAGAATTTATATAGATTTAAAAACTTAGTAGGGGATCCAACCGATGATTGTTATTATTGCGAACAATTATTTAATAATTTTACTAAGAGAAAAACTATAGTTCCTAATGACCCTAGATTTACTTCTAATTAAAATATTTAAACATAAATCATAAAACTTAATTAATTAACTATGTTTTTAAATATATGTTTCTCATTCCTTTTTTATTATTGTTTTAGTCATTATATAAAAAGAAATATAATAAGTGCCCCCCAAGTTATAAATTCATTAAATGTATTAGTCAATTCAAGTATTATATCAATATCTACTACATTATATTTAACCCATAGTATAACAGATTCTCTATTTATAAATATATTATATTTGAGTATAGGATATTATATCAATGAATTATTATTTAATTATTTATATTATTATAACAGAAAACAACTAATTATTAAATCGATACACCATTTTATAGGAACTATGGGTATTTTATTATTTTATAATTATAAAAGTATTATACCTTTATTATTTCAAACAGAAATATCTAATATACCATTTGAAATAAGAAATTTATTAAAAAATAAAAATTATCCAATTTTAAAAACATTATGTATAATTGTATTCTATTTTTTATTCTTATATCTAAGAATCATAAAAGGATATTATCTTGTTATAGAAGTGTGTGAAAGGAATATACCCGGAGATTGTTTATTAGTAAATAGTATTTATATATTATGGTGGTATTGGTTTTGTTTAATTAATTATAAAGTGTTTGTTAGATTATGTAATGTTTATTAATTATTAAACCCATTTAATTTTTTATTTGCCTTAATGGAATTATTTCTTTTTTTACTTTTCTTATATTCTTGTTCTTCATATTTTATAATATCATTTATTAGATTTCTATTCGTTAATAAATCTAATAATGTTCCATAACCTAATATTGAATGTGCTGTTAAAACACCACCCATTAATGCTCCTGTAAAACCTAAGGTACATACATCTTGTCCTGTTAAATATAAGTTTTTGATTTCTGTTTCTGGTTTTAAATCATGACCTTGACTAAATCTATAAGTATTCGCATTTAAACCATATCCCTCGCCTTCTAAACAACCTAAATAAAACTGATTTGTTAAAGGAGTTCCTATCTCATAATGTTCTACTTTCCCTATTGTCTTAGGATAATATTTAAATAAACCTTCATTTAACATTCTTTGGGCCATTTTTTCCTTTAAATCTTTATAATCTAAATTCCTCTTCATACATTCTTCTCCTTCCCATTGTTCAAACCATTCTTTCTTCGCCATAGTTAAAACAATAGCACTACTTTTATTAGGATATCTGTTATACCAATCGCTATCTTTTGCACATGTACAAGCAATAAATAAAGGCATTGGATTTTTCAGTATATCTTTTTCAAATTCCTCCAATAATTTATCATAATCACCGTCTGGATATATCCATAAATTAGAATCTCTTAACTCTAATTCTTCTGGATTTCCCTTTAAATTAACAAAACAATATACAAAACCAGTAGAACTTCCTACTTTATTACTTAGACTCCTAAATTTATCTATTAATGGTTTATCATATTCATCAGTTAATAATTTATTAAATGTATTATTTATACCTACTCCACTTACTACCTTTTTAGAATAAATCTTATCTCCATTTTCCATTTCTACACCTTTTATACCTTCTTCATCTCTTAATATTTCTTTCACTTTTTTCCCTACTAAAACTCTACCACCATGTCTTTCTATTACGGGAATAATTTTTTTCGCAATAATACCTGGTCCACCTTTTGGGAAATATCCACCTTCTAGATAATGATTTACAATACTGGCGTGGATAAAGAAATTTCCTTTTTTAGGTGTAGGACCATAATCTCCAAATTGACCTCCCAATACTTCCTTTAATTCTTCATTTTGAGTAAAAAGACTAATACCGTCATATGCACTCATATTAACATATTTATAATAATCCTTTTCCCAATATTTCAAATATAATTTAATAATATTTATTATAAATGAAGATTGAATAACTTTCAAATTAAAAAACATATTTTTTTTAGATACTGTTTTCACTAAATTAATGTAATTTCTAATATTTTCCTCTTCTCCTGGAAATCTTTTACCCAAATCTTTTATAAAATTTTCTTCTCCTGCCCTAAATAAATATTTCTTGTCCCTTATATATATTTCATCATATACACCATTATTCCTTTCCCCCATCTTACACCACTCAATAGGAGTATCTGTTATTAAATCTAATACATTTTGTCTATTTTTTACATTTCCAATATAATGAATACCGGTTTCGTGTTCAACCCCCTTTTCTTCAAAAGAATGCATTGTACCACCAGCAATATAATGTTGTTCTAAAACTAATACTTTCTTTCCTACTCTAGATAAATACGCAGCACACGATAAACCACCAATACCACTACCGATAACAATAACATCTATGTTTTTGGGGATTTTCCTATAACTGTATCTATCTCTATCTATAGAAACCCTTTTGAAATTAATAGTACTTCTTTCTCTTACTTTTTTATATTGTTTAGGTTTTTTTACTACTATATTATGATAAGATAGAAATAATAAAGACCCGCCCAAAAATAGCAATAAAGTTTCGAAATTAAAAAGTGATTCAAATAACATTTTAAGAATTATTATTAAAATTTATTTAAATTATTTTAATTTAACTAAGTTTTATTATTATTACTAAGTTTTATTATTACTAAGTTTTATTATTCGCACACCATTTATAAGCATTCCGAAACATTAAAATCCAAGGTGTATATTTATTTAGTTTATCTTCTATATTTTCAGGTATCCACGACATTTGGGTTTTCAATATACATCTTTCTGGGTGGGGCATTATTGCGAAATGTCTCCCGTTTTCTGATATAGACGCACAGTTTCCATTTTCAGAACCATTTGGATTATATGGATATTTTTCCGTTATTTCATTCTTATTGTCTAAATATTTGATAGGGAAAATACATTTTTTTGCTTCGCGAATTTCTTTGCTTAAAACTATTCTACCTTGACCGTGAGCCGTCCATATACCAAATTCTATACCATTCATATTATTAAGCATAATGGCATTACTCTTTTCAATTCTAACTAATGAATATCGAGATTCAAATCTATTAGATTTATTATGTTCTAGTGTTATACCTTCCGGAATCCAACCTAATAAAGACATAAGTTGACACCCATTACATACACCAAAACTAAATGTATCTTTTCTATTATAAAAATCAACAAATTGATTTCGTATTTTTTCATTATTTATAATACTAAAATACCAACCGTAAGCAGCTCCTAAAACATCGGAAAAACTAAATCCACCTACGAAAGCAATACCTCTAAATTCATTTAAATTATATTTATTTGTTACTAAATCATTTATATTAACATTATGAACTTCGAATCCGACTTCTAAGAAACAAAAAGCCATTTCATTTTCTCCATTACTACCTTCTTCATTTATAATTGCGATTTTAGGTTTATAATTATTTAATGGATAATTATTACATACTGGATAATTTATAATTTTATATAATTCGCATGGAACATAGAATTTAGGTATAGTTCTATAATAACAATTTTTAATTTCTTCTTTGATACAAATAGGATTTGCTTGTTTTTTCTCTAAATCATAACTGGTTTTTTCCCATTGATACCTAAGTTTTTCAATACTTCTATTAAGTATTAATTTATTTTTATATCTAATATTTACTTTCTCAGCAGTTTTACCTAAAATAATACTCCCTATACCATTTTTCAATAAATCATTAATAATATATTCAATATTTCTTTCATTTATTTCTATTACAATTCCAGAATTCTCATTAAAGAAAAAGTCAATATAATCTACAACTAAGTTATTAACATTTATGTCCATACCAATATTAGAAGATATACACATTTCCGTTAATGTTGTTATAAGTCCCCCATCACTTATATCGTGTCCTGATAAAATAATATTCTGTTTTATATATTTTTGAACTAAATTAAAAATTGTACTAAGTTTCCCCATATCTTTTATATCACATACTCCATTTATATTCTTATTTACTAGTTTTATATTCTTATTGTAAATATCTTCAAAAATAGTTCCTCCTAAATTACATTTATTAGTCAAGTTTATATATAAAATATAACTATTCAGTCTTTTGAAGTTGGGTGTTATAATATAATTAAAACTTATACAAGTAGCATATCCGGATAAGACTAAAGTATTAGGACTTTTAATAGTTTCTGTAATATTATCTACCGACATAGAAAGAGAATCTTTTCCACCATTTATAGAAAATCCTAAAATATTAACACATTTTACTAATGTTTTTACTGCTTCTCTTAATAAGTTAGCGTCTTTTGGATTTTTAGAAGCCCACATCCAATTTGCGACACTATTTATTTTTGTAATATTATCGATAGGAGTCCAAATCATATTAAGCAACATTTCACTAACAGTCATTCTAACCATTTTTCTTATATTACTTTCTTGACTATTATATGAATTCGGAATACCTTTAATAGGTTGTTCTCCAATAGCACTAACTAATCCTTTATCACTTTTAAAGTCTAAACTAACAACTGAATTATTTGATAATGGTAAATGAAATGGTCCAATACATTGTTGTTGAACTATTAAACCACTAACACTTCTATCAACTTTATTAGTAAGAAAACTTTTAGAACAAACAGATAAATGTACTAACACTTTATCCAAATAAAATTCAAATACTGATTTATTTATATCTAAATCTAAATAAGATAAATCATTATGAATAATATTTTTATATTTATTAGTATCTTTTTCTAAATAAAATGTTTTTCTATTGTCATTATCTATAATTGGTAAATTTACTGGTACTATTTCTTCTTCTCTAGTAATTACCTTTAAAGAGTTAGTATTACTAATATTACCTATTACTACAAAAGGAACATTTTCTCTTTTCGCAATATTCTCTAAAATGTGTAAATTTCTATTATCGAAAATAAAGGAAACTTGTTCTTGATATTCTGCAACCCATTTCTCTAAAGTAGTTAAACTTTCATCCCCTAATATCAATTTATCCAATAATACATTTGCTCCATTTGGTTCTGCCAATTCTCTAGTTACATTTGCCATTCCGCCCGATCCTTGGTCGTGTATTGATAAAATAGGATTTTCTTCTAAAGAACAACAAGCTCTAATAAATTTAATTACTTTATTAGCCATTTCAGGATCCCCTCTCTGTACTGAATCGAAATCTTGTTTTAAATTCTTTTTATCTTGTGTTCTACTCGAAGACGACCCCCCGCCAATACCTATTCTATAAGCGGCACCTCCTACTCTACCTATCATATTATTATATTGTGATTTATTCTTATAAATATTAGAATGTAATATTTTACCAATACCACCACTAAACATAATAGGTTTTAGGTATTCAAATCTTTTGGTAATATTAGGATTTGAATATAATTTTAAGTCGCACCTATAACTTCTAGTAAACCCTTGAATAATAGGTTCCCCTATTTTATTACCATAATCACTGGCTCCATTACTTGCTTCTATTAGTAATAATTTAGGTGAATTATTTACAAATGAATAATCTTCTTTTTTATATAACTTATTGAATAATTCCCCTACTGAATATCCAGCAGTTCCGGCAAGAATTTCTCCTCCTCTACCTACACATACCGTATCGCGAATTCTTCCACCTACACCAGTGGCGGCACCGGGAAACGGACAAATAGAAGTTGGGAAATTATGTGTTTCTGCTTTATAGGAAAAATGAACTAACTCTTCTCTGTATTTATATTTTTTATTTAAAATTAGTTTTTTAATTTTATTACCCATTATAACAGATGCATTATCGTAAAATGAAACTATCCCATTATTATTATTATTTTTAGTGCTTTTAATCATATCCATTAGGGATTCATTAATAATTGTGCTTCCTTTAATAAATTTACCTCTAAAAAACCAATGTCTTGCATGTTCGCTATTAGATTGTGATAAATCATATAATTCAACATTAGTAGGGTCTCTATTTAATTCATAAAACATCTTAGTATAAAATTTAATATCCACTTGGTCAAATCCTAAACTATATTTATCACTAAAATTACTTATATTTTTTATAGGAACGTAATATGATTTTTTAATTTCTGGAATTTTAGTTTCTTCTGAATCATTATAAATTTCATAAATCATTTTATCATAATTGGGAATTTTATTTTTAGGATATTTAACAGAAAATTCAATATTAGTTATACAATGAATATTACTTTTTTTAAATATATCAATCATATTAGTATTCCAAGAAGTTTTAAAGAGTTTTTTAGGTCCTATTTCTATATAATCTTCGTTCACTAAAGACATATCATTAATAGGATATTTAAAGTTAGTAGATAATATTTGTTTAATTTTATTAAGAATATTAGTTTCCGTTTTTATATTATTAGTCTCATTATAATGAATATAAAATACATTTTCAAGTCCATTTTTTAAAATAAATAAATTTAAAAACATTTTTAATTTATTTAATTCATAATAATAATACTTTAAATAATTAAGTTTAATTATTTTAAGAAGAAGATTTATAATTAATATGTGTGGAATTATTGGAATTTATAACTATTCATCTAATTCAAATATTATAAATGAAACTTATGAGAATTTAAAAAAAATACAACATAGGGGTCGTGATAGTCACGGTTATTTATTTATAAATAACATAGTAAAAAATATAGTAAAAAACGTTAATAAAATTAAGGAACCCAATATTGAGGGAGAGTATAATATTAGTTTAGCTCATAATAAATATACAACTTCTGATTATAGAAAATTATTAAAAACGGATGAAGATATGTTAAAAGTTACTCAACCTTTTAAGGGTATAAATAAAAGGTTAGGTGAGTTTTATTTAGTTCATAATGGAAATATAAAAGATTTAGATTATCTCATAAATTTATTTGATTTAGAAGATGAAGAATATTTAAATGATAGTCATTTATTAACTAAAATAGTCGAAAGTTTGGAATTACAACAATGGGAAGATATATTTAATCAATTAATACTTAGCATTGAGGGGTCTTTTTCTATTTTAGTCGCAACCAAAAATAATATCTATGCTTTTAAAGACTTGCGAACATATAGACCTTTATGTATAGGTTCTAATGAAAAGGGGTATTGTTTAGCGTCAGAGTCAATAGGTTTAGGAGATTATAAATATATAAGAGAGATTGAAAGAGGTGAAATATTAAAAATTGGATCCAAAGGAATAGAAAAATATGATATAAATGTTAATTTAGGGAGAATTGAAAAGAGAAGTTGTTTATTTGAATATATTTATTTTTTGAATGGAAAATCAAAATCACTAAATAATGAGTTAGTAGAACAAACCAGATATCAATATGGTATAGAATTAGGGAAAAAAGAACTTAATTTAAATAAAAGTGATAAAGAAAATTGTATTGTAATTGGGGCACCAATGACGGGAATTCCTTCTGGTAAAGGTTTTGCGGATTTCCTTGGTTATAGGTATGAACAGATATTAGTTAAAAATAAAAATGCGGGTAGAAGTTTTATATTAAAAAGTGATGAAGAGAGAATAAGTGAATGTAAAAGGAAATTTATTGTAGAAAATGGGGATTTAATGTTTAATAAAGAAATATTCTTTTTAGATGATTCATTAGTCAGGGGCAATACCTTAAAGGTTATTATATTGATATTAAGGGAATATAAACCAAAAAAAATACATATAAGAATCGCGAGTCCAAAAATATTAGGTATATGTAATTATGGAATTGATATACCAAGTAGAGAAGAATTAATAATGAATTGGAATACAAATGAAGAATATATAGAAAAAATAGGAGCAGATAGTATATGTTTTTTGGAATTGGAAGATATGTATAAGATTATGGGAAGTAGAGAATATTGTGTAAATTGTTTTAAGAAAGATACTAACTTAGAATGGTAATTTATAAAGAGATAATTTATAAAGAATTAATTAATTCTAATAATATATCTCCGTGACAATATTCCGGATGACACCAACAACCTAAATTTTTTCTTTTCATTAAAATTAATTTACTTTTCAATTCAGGTTCTTTTTCTATTTTCATTAAAATATATTCTTTATATTTTTTAATAACTTCATCTCTTGAACTTTTTTTTCCTATCTTAAATGGATTACAAAAAGGAGAATCTTTTTTAGGAAATCTTTCCTTATCTATAAATACAATACCTCTTCTACCAATATATACATTATTTATATCTTCCGTCCATTCTTTCAGATTTTTATATTTAGGTCTAATAAATTTTACTTTACAATTAATAACAGACATTTTTATTATATAATTACTATAATCTATTCAATTTTTTATTTTTTTATTCAATTGTAATAAGAAAAATGTTAGTATAATAGTTAATATTAGTAATGTGATATTATAAACATTAAAATTAAAGTAATATGAACCTTTATTTGGAGTATTAATTTGGTCAAATTTCTCTATAATTTGTTTTTTTTCTAATATTTCTTTTTTATTTATTAATTCTTTATTTACAAAATTCTCTATGTTTTTTGTTTCTTTTATATTTTCTTTGATTTCTTTGATTTCGTTGTCTTTTACATTTTTGTTTTCGTTGTCTTTTACATTTTCTTTGATTTCGTTGTCTTTTACATTTTCTTCATCATCTGTTTCGGAATCAGTGTCATTGGGTAAAATATATTGTTTATGAACTGTAATTGTTTTATATTCCAATAGAACAATAGTAGCAAGTGCTGTATGTACTATATCTAATAGTTCAGGATTAGAGGCAAAATATGAGTTAAAACCGTTGTTCCATTTACCATTATTGAGTTGATTATCTAAGAGGTGATAAATCCAAGTATCTAAGTGTTTAAAGTGTGATATTTTCTTTAAAAGTATAAGAAGAAATATTGCGTGTGTATTGGTATATTTTACAATATTATCACCAGTTTTATTAATATTATTAGTAATATTTGCCATAGTTATAAGAGTTTTGACTAAGTGATTTATAAGTTGTTTATCTATAGGAATATTAGGATATAGTTCTTTAAAAAATATTAGACATAATGTATTATTAATAATTTTTGTATCTTTATTACTATTACCTAAATAATCTAAAATTTCAACATTTAGATTTATATAGTTATTGGAATATATAGTATCAGTTAATTTTTGTAGGTATTTTTCTGGTTTAAATTTTTCTCCATTTATAAATATATCTAAAAGTAGGGGGTCTTTAGGGAATAAAATACTTTTTGCCTTTTTTTCACTAAAATCAGAATATAGTGATTTAATACATTTATATAGGGATTTTTCCTTAGTTTGGTCTTTAAAATGAAAATCTAAATTATAATTATTTTGAATATAGAGAAAGAAGACATAGATAAAATTATTTATTTTTTTTTGTTTAAATTTATTACTTTTATTAAATTTTTTTAAAATATCATATGCTCTTATTATTTTTTTATCAATATTTTTATTATTATTTTCAAGTTTGGTATTTTCCATATATTTTATATATATAAATAATTTTTTCTTTTTTGTATTTTTTTTTTCTTTTTATATATTATAAATGACAAGAGAATATTTTGATGCACATGGTCCAAGTGATTCTAATGATGAAACTCCTAGTTTCTCAAATAATAACAATAATTTAGGAAATAACAATAATTTAGAACCCTTTGGTAATATGACTTTTAATACTGATTTAGTATTAAAGGCAATTTTCTGGGGTGCGATTTTTTACTTACTCTGTCTTCCACAAGTTCACAAAATGACTTCGAAAGTAGTAGGAAATAAAGTTGACGGAAACTTAGTTCACGGTATTGTATATGCTGTGTTATACTTTGTGTTGAGCCAATTTATATAAATAGGTTTCCAGTTTATAGATGGTATAAAAATTTAATATATTTTTAATTAAAATTGATATTTATATTAATATAGTTATTAATGTAAATGCCTATTTATTTAGATAAAGCAAAAGGTTTAACTCCTTTAGAGTTAATAAAACAATATAAAAAGGAAAATAATTTCCAAGGGAAAATGTGTTATGCGGGGAGATTGGATCCTATGGCTCATGGAAAAATGATATTATTAAAAGATGTTGAATGTAAGCAGATGAATGATTATTGTAATTTTAATAAAACTTATGAATTCTTAGTATTATTTGGTATAAAAACTGATACCTATGATTTATTAGGGAAGGTAATAGAAACTAATATAGAACCTATTGATTTAGATAAATTGGAATTAGATAAATTTATAGGACAAATTAAACAACCATTTCCACCTTATTCTTCTTTTAGTCTTAAGCATAAAGAAGAAAGGAAACCAATTTGGGAATGGACTAAATTAGGTAAATTAGATGAAATTATAATACCTATAAAGGAAGTGGAAATATTTAGTTTAGAGGAAATAAGTTATTCAGAAAAAATAGAAGAAAAAAAAGATTTAGAAGAATATATTTTCTATAATATAAATTTATTAAGTGATATAAATAAAAAAAAATTTAGAGTAAATGAAATATTAGAAATATGGAAACATATATTTGAAACTTTAGAAATGAAACCAATTATAAAAAAATATAGAGCAAAAGTTAGCAGTGGAACTTATATTAGGAGTTTAGTAAATAGAATGGGAATAGATTTAGGGTGTGGAGCAATAACATTGGATATTGATAGAGTTAAATTACAAAAAATATAATTTTATTCTGTTAATATATATTATAATGCCAATTTTTACCAAAAATACATTAGAAGAAAAAAATGATACTTTATTGATAGTAACAATTATCTTAATTTTGATATTTAGTGTTTTTGTTATGATAAAGTTTGATAATTTAATAGGTGTTTTAGTATCATTAGCATGTATTATACTTTCGGGTGTTGCGATAATTATTTTTGTAAGTTAAATTTATATAAACTTAACTAAAATAAAAATATAAAATTATATAAAACATTTTTTCTTTAACGTTTTTATTATTTAAAGAATAAAAGCAAATATTTAAAATTATATAATATGAATTGTGAACTTGATACCAAGAATATTATAGAGATCAAGACAGTCCAGTCTTCTGCTTTTCGTATTTTAGTAGAAGCTTTAAAAGAAATTTTAGTAGACGCTAATTTAGAGTGCGATGAAACTGGAATTAAAATGATTGCTATGGATTCTTCACATACTGTTTTAGTCCATTTAAAATTATTTAGTGATAAGTTTGAATATTATCATTGTTTGGAGAAAAAGAATTTAGGTATTAATATGTTAAATTTATATAGGATTATTAAGACTATGAATAATAATGATACACTTACATTATTTTTAGAAAAAGATAATGATAGTATGTTAGGTATTAAAATAGAAAATAGTGATAAAAATACGACTTCTACATTTAATTTAAATTTGATGGATTTGAATATAGATAATATTTCTATTCCTCCGGCAACATTTGAATCTGTAATTACTATGCCTTCTGTAGATTTCCAGAAAACTATTAGAGATATGCACAATTATGCGGATTTTATAGATATTAAAAGTGTAGAAGAACATTTAATATTTAGTTGTAAAGGAGATTTTTGTAGTCAAGAAACAATTATAGGAGAAACCCAAGAGGGTATGAGTTTTGTAAAAAATCAAAAACCCGAACAAATTATTCAAGGTGTTTTTGCTTTAAAACATTTAGTATTATTTGGAAAATGTACTAATTTGTGTAATTCTATACAAATATTTTTAAAGAATGATTATCCATTAATTATAAAATATACAGTAGCATCATTAGGTGAAATAAAATTATGTTTGGCCCCAAAATGTACTAATGTTGATTAAAAAAATCACCGTTTTTTTGATCTGATTACTTCGTTATATAAATTTTTTTTATTTAGAAATCTAAGATTTCGTCAAAAGTTTGTTTGTTTATGTTTTTTATAAATAGGCGTAGAAGCTTCCAATATAGGTATAGAATTTAAATCACTAATATCTTTTACAGTTTCCCCTCTTAACCATAATTTAATAATGGAATATGTTTTTTTAGGACTAATTGATATTCCATTAATCATATTGTATTGTTCAGTATCTTTAAGAATACTTTCATTAACTAATTTAGTAGTTAATACCCTCCACGCTTCGTGTAAATCTTGTTTATATATTTTAAATGAGAAACAACCCCCTTCTTTATTATCTTCCGATTCCCATAATGGCTGTATATCTCCTCTCATAAGAAATAACATACCGTTTTGTATATGTATAGGTTTAAGTAATTGTAATACTATAACAAACTCCTCAATAGTATTAAAAGAACATAACCTACTATAACTTTCTAAGTCCCATTTTTCATCATCAAATTTATGGAACCATAGTGTCCAGGAAGTATTTAGTTCTTGTTTTTCCATAATTTATATTTATTTAATATTAATTATTAAAATAAAATCAATTTTTCTTTAAATATATTCTTTTTATATACTATATGAATATCAATATTGTATTAAATGCTCTAATCCATATTTTAATATTAATATTACTTTTTACCTTTTTTATTAATAATAGAAACGACACCAATAGTGTCATATTTATTTTAGCAGTTACTATAGTATTTGTCTGTTATTTATTAGAATTTGTTCGAAGACCAGATACAACGAATATTAAATTAAATAATTCTAAAAATAATAATTTAAATTCAAAAAATTCTTTAGAAAATATCCATAATAATATTAATATATTAAAAAAAAAAGTTGATATATTAAATAATATTAAAAATAATAGTAAAAATAATAGTAAAAATAATAGTAATAATAATAATAATAATAAAAATAATATAAATGCGAATACAATAGAACATTTTACGGCTTCAATTGAGCATACTATAGGACCGTGGGACGGTATAAATGTAGAAGAAAAGGCAAAAAATAAAAGATTTAAAATAGAAGATAAATATCCAAATGAAGATTGTAAGTGGAGGAAAAAACCGTGTAATGTAGATTTATATAAAACGGTAGGTAGTGTTTCGCCAACAGGTTTAGAAATTGAACATAAACCAGACACTAGTCATACTAAAACATTACCAAGTGTAACAGGAAATAAAGAAGACCCTAATTCCCTTTTTATGTTTGCTTTTAATCAATCACATCCAGACTGTTGTCCTTCTACTTTTAGTACTTCTACTGGTTGTGTATGTACTACCAAAGAGCAAAGAGAACATATAAATAAGAGAGGTGGTAATAGAAGTAAGGATATTTATCCCGCCATCTAAGTTTATTAATACAAAAATAAAAACATTTATTATAAAAAAAATCAATTAAAACTAACTATACATACCAAATGGTGGATCCTCGTCTTCTATTTTCCCCAAATCAACTAAATTTTTTATAATATCTCTATCTATTTGTAAAGGCAATTTAAAATTATCTATTTTAAATGGTAATTCTAAATCACAAATATTACAAGTTTGAGTTATTCTTATAATATTTAATTTAGATAATATAGTTTCAAATGTTCTCCTTAAATTTCTAACTCCATCTTCTTTCGAATAATTTTCAATTATGTATTTTATTATATCTTCACCAAATACAATATCTTCTTCTTTAATAGCAACTTCCTTACATAAACTAGGTATTAAATAATCTTTTGAAATAACTATTTTTTCATCTAATCCTAACTTATTAGTATGTATAGTATACATTCTATCTCGTAAAATCGGATTTACTCTATTTATATCATTAAGAGAAAAAATAAATAAAGCTTTAGATAAATCAAGTGGAATATCATTATAATACTTATCCATAAAGTGGTCATTTTGTGAAAAATCTGTTAAATGTATTAATAAATTAATAATTTCTTCTCCTTTAGCAGTTTCACTAACCTTATCTAACTCGTCAAAATATATAACAGGATTCATACATTTAGACTTTTTTAAAATATCTACAATTTTTCCAGGTTGAGAACCTTCATAAGTATAACTATGACCGTCAAAGAAACACGAATCAGTAGCACCCCCTAAAGATATAAATTGAAAAGGTCTATTAATCATTTTAGCAATACCCTCTTTTACTAAAGTAGTTTTACCATTACCCATAGGTCCAACTATAGAGAAAACACTACCTTTTGAACGCGGATTAGATATCCACTGTGAAACAATTTGTAAAATTTGACATTTTGCCTTTTTATGCCCATAAACAGAACTATTTAGTGTTTTATTTGCATTAATTAAATAATCTGTAATTTCTTCTTGACTATTATTCATATTTATAGGCAAATCTTTATAAATTCCAAATGGAATATTTAATAATCCGTCCACCCAACCTTTTATTTTATAATATTCGGTTGAATTCGGTTCTAAGTTTCGCAATGCCTCGACCTTTCTAATGGCTGTTGCTTTTATTTCATTATCAATATTGGATTTGAGAATTTTGAATCTAAGAGGTGTCGCATTTTCATTTATATTAGTAATTTTTTTTTCAATTTCCATAATCTCTTCTCTTTGCTTTTCATCTAAACTATAGAAATATTCTACCATATTTTGATTATACTTCTGTAATATTTTCATATATTCTTCTTTTATTTCTTTTTTATCTTCATAATTTTTATTAATATATTTAGATAATAACTTTCCTATAAGCATTTCTTCATCATCATATTCTTCACTATCAAAACTATCATATGAACAATCACTATCACTTTCTTCTTTAACTTTAATTTTATTATAATCTATTGTTTTTGGTTCAAAAAAATTATAATCAATTAAGTCTTTTATATTTCCATATTCATCTACATCCGATTCTTCATCACAAAAACTAACTTTTTTTTTATGTTTTGGTTCTACGGTATCTTCTTCAATTTCAATATTTAAATTTTCTTCATCCGAAGAATGTAAGTCCTTTAAATTATTTATGTATATATTTTCTCTTTTCCTTTTGCTTCTGGTAAGCATTTTATGTTTTTTATCTATATCTTTCATTTTATATTATCAATAAAATAAATCTTTAAATTTATACAAAAAAAATAAATGATATAATAAATGATATAATAAATGATATAATAAATGATATAATAAATGTTATAATAAATGAATAAAAGTATTAATATAAAAATAAAATTGAAAAATTTAATTTTAATTTAAGAATAAAACAATTTTATTACATTATATTATAAAAATAATATGTCTATCTATAAAGAATTGGATTATAATTCAGAAATAAGTGATATTAAAGAGCTACAGTTTAGTGTTAGTAGTCCAGAGGAAATAAAAAGAAAATCAGTTGTTCACGTAACTGTTCCTCTGTTATATGATACTAATGGAGACCCGGTAATTAATGGTTTATTTGATCCTCGATTGGGGGTATTAGATTTAGGGAAGAAATGTCCAACAGATGAGTTGGATAATAGATTTTCTCCAGGTTATTTTGGTCATATTGAATTACAGAAACCGGTAATAAGTTATCAGTTTCTTGATATAGTTATGAAAACATTAAAATGTTATTGTATTAGGTGTTCTTCTATTTTATTAGATAAAGAAGATGAAGCAGTTAAAATAAAATTAGATTTTTTTAAAAATCATAAAAATAGAAAGAAGTTTTATCATTACTATGATATTTTAAGTAAAAATAAGACTTGTGTAAAGTGCGGGTTTGTCCAACCAAGCAAATTTGTAAAGGAAGGACTAGCTAAAATCTTTGGGGAATGGAAAGAAACTAGTATAAGAGAACATCTAAGTGCCGAAAGAATCCATAGAATGTTTAAGAGAATAACAGATGAGGATTGTGCTATTATGGGTTTTGATAAAAACTGGTGTAGACCAGATTGGTTGATATGTACTGTTTTACCAGTATGTCCGCCTGCGGTTAGACCTTCGATTAGACAGCACACTGGTGCTAGAAGTGAAGATGATATTACTCATAAGTTAGTTGATATTTTAAAGACAAATAATACTTTAAAGAAGAAATTAGAAAATAAGAGTACTCCTCCTGAAACAATAGAGGGATTTTGGGATTTACTACAATATCATGTAGCGACATATGTAGATAATGAAATACCGAATGTAAATGAAAGTCGACAAAGGTCAGGAAGACCATTAAAGGTGATAGTACAGAGATTAAAAGGTAAAGAAGGGAGAATTAGAGGAAATTTAATGGGTAAGCGTGTGGATTATTCCGCACGTACTGTTATTACACCAGACCCTAATATAAAAATAGACCAGTTAGGTGTACCTATTAAGATTGCTACAAATCTTACATTTCCAGAGATAGTTAATAAGTATAATATTATAAGATTAACTAAAATGGTTAGAAATGGACCAGATGTATATCCTGGTGCTAAGTCTATTAAGAAGGCAAATGACGGTAGTAGTAAATCCTTATTATATGTAGATAGGGAAAGTATAGAATTAGATATGGGTGATATAGTTCACCGTCATTTAATGGATGATGATAATGTCTTATTTAATAGACAACCTTCTTTACATAGGATGAGTATGATGGCACATAGAGTTAAAGTAATGAAACATAATACCTTTAGGTTAAATGTGTCTGTGTGTAAACCGTATAATGCGGATTTTGACGGTGACGAGATGAATATGCATGTCCCTCAGTCGATACAGACTTCAATCGAGTTAAGGGAACTGGCTCGTGTTCCGTCACAGATTATAAGTCCAAGAACAAATGCTCCTATTATTACTCCATTACAAGATACATTATTAGGTATTTATAGAATAACTAATGACGGTGTATTATTTACTGAGTTGGAAATGATGAATATGTTAACTACGATTGAATCATTTGACGGTAATTTACCAGAACCATATATTAAAGAACCATATCAGAGATGGAGTGGATTACAAATATTATCATTAATTATTCCTGCCATTAATATGGTAAAGAAGAACAGTTTATATAATGATATGATTGAAGGTGGCGATAAAGATCCTCTACATACTGTTAAAATAAAAGAAGGTAATATAATACAAGGGCGTTTTGATAAGAAAATTGTTAGTAATATGGTTCACACTATATTTAATGATTTTGGAGAAGTTGCATGTCAACATTTCCTAGATAATATCCAAGATGTAATTACAAAATATATATTGATAACTGGTTTTAGTGTAGGTATTAGTGATTTAATTGCTGATAATAAAACTAAAGACCAAATGAATAAGAACATTGAAAGTAAAAAAAAGGATGTTAGTCAATTAACACAGCATTTACATTTAAATATTTTAGAGAATAATGAGGGTATTCCAATGTCTGAAAAGTTTGAGAATTCTATTATGGATATTCTTAATAAAACTATTTCAGAGACAGGAAAAATTGGTTTGAAAAGTTTAGATAAAAACAATAGAATGATTGATATGGTATCTTCTGGTTCTAAAGGTTCGGTGATTAATGTTTCACAAATGATATCTTGTTTAGGGCAACAGAAGGTAGACGGTAAGAGAATTCCATATGGATTTACAGACCGAACTTTACCACATTTCTTAAAATATGATGATAGTCCAGAAGGACGCGGTTTTGTTGAAAATTCTTTTATTGGTGGTTTAAGTCCACAGGAGTTTTTCTTCCACGCAATGGGTGGTAGAGAAGGTTTAATTGATACGGCTGTTAAAACTTCAGAAACGGGGTATATTCAGCGTAAGTTGATAAAGGCTATGGAAGACTTAAAGGTAAACTTTGATCTATCTGTTAGAAATGCGAATGGTAGAATAGTACAATTTATGTATGGAGAAGACGGATATAATTATACTAAGATAGAAAGTCAATATTTAGATTTATTAGACTTAGATTTTAAGAAATTAATGGAAATTCATAAATTTAATGATAAAGAGAAATGGGAAGAGTTTATTGAACCGGAAGTAATAGAAAGTATGAAAAAGGTTCCGCATTATAAGAAAATATTAAATGATTATTATGAAGAACATATACATAATAAGAAACATATGCTATTAACTGAAATTTTTAAAAATAATCCAGGAAGTATGATAAATTATCCTATTCATTTAAGTCGTTTAATAAATCATACATTAAATTTATTTAATATAGAAGAAGATGATGTTTCTGATATTAGTCCTCTTACAATAATAACTAAATTAGGAGAATTGGAGAAGGTATTAAAGAGAAATTCAATGGTCGAGATGAATATGTTATTCAAATGTTTGATATATTCTTATTTATCACCAAAGGTTTTAATTAAGAAATATAGGATAAATAGTGTAGCATTTGGTCATTTAATTAATATGATACAGCTTAAATATAAGAAGGTATTTATTTCTTCAAGTGAGATGGTAGGAGCAATTGCGGCCCAGTCTATAGGAGAACCAGCTACTCAGATGACACTTAATACTTTCCACCTCGCGGGTGTAGGTAAACCGGGTGTTACTCGCGGTGTTCCACGATTAAAGGAATTATTACATATTTCAAAGAATATTAAAAGTCCTTCGATAACTATTTATGTTAAAAAACCTGATGCGTATAGTATATCAAAAACACAGGAAATAGCGAATAAGTTTGAACTTACTACTCTGAGAGATTTGGTAAGTTCAACTAGTATATATTATGACCCCGACGACGAAGAAACAAATATACAACATGATAATACATTTATGGATATATATAAGAAATTTAATGAAATAGATCCTATTAATAGAGATTGTAAGAAACTAAAATGGGTTTTAAGATTCGAGTTTAATAGGAAAGAATTAATGAATAAGAATATATCAACGGATGATATTCATTTTGCGATTATTTCAGACAGAAAAGATAGTAATGATATATCCTGTTTTTATAGCGATAATAACTCTGGAAAGATAATATTTAGAATTAGATTAAATGAATCTGGTAGTGAAAATGATGATAAAGATATACAATATTTAAAGAATTATGAGAAAAATTTATTAAATATTGTTGTTAAAGGTATAGATAAAATTAACAAAGTTATCCCTAGAAAGGATTTAGATAATATAGAATTTTATGAAGGAAATTATAAATCTAAAGAACAGTGGATTATTGATACAGACGGAACAAATTTACAAGATATTCTAGCTTTTGATGAGGTAGATACTGTAAATACATTTTCCAATGATATTATCGAAACCTATAATATATTCGGTATTGATGCAGCAAAACAATTATTAATTAATGAAATTAATGAAGTTTTAGATAGTTCCGGTAATTATGTAAATTATAGACATCTTTCTTTATTATGCGATTTTATGACTAATAAAGGATATTTAGTATCAATTGATAGATTTGGTATTAATAGAGATACAGAGTTGGGACCATTGGCAAAATGTTCTTTTGAGGAAACTACAGAACAGATATTTAAGGCGTCTATTTTTGGAGAAAAAGATACTTTAAATGGTGTATCCGCAAATATTATGATGGGGCAATTAATTCCGTCTGGAACTGGAGATACAACAATTCTTCTTGACGAAATGAAATTATTAAATGTTAAGAGAGAAGAAAAAGATATTAAAGAAGAATATATTGATGAAGAAGAAACTTATTGTAAAGAAAATATAGGAATTGATTTCGACATTAACGCAATATAAATTTCAAATTTATCTTTTATATAATTTAATATATTTTTAATTTTTTATTAATTAGAATATTTTTTTTTATTTATATATATTATAAAATATGCCAAGAATTAACCAAAAATATTATAGTCATAAGCGAAGCAAACAAAGAAGAAATAATAAGCGAAGCAAACAAAGAAGAAATAATAAGAGAAGCAAACAAAGAAGAAATAATAAGAGACGAAGCAATAATAAGCGAAGCAAACAAAGAGGAGGTAAAGTAGTCTTACCTACAGAATATTTTAATCCAAATTTTCAAGGTAATTATGTATCACAAGAACAATTAAATGAGGTGAGAAATGAAAATATAGCTGTTTCTCATGGTATAGCACATGGTGAAAATATGAATTCAGTAGGACCTGATCTTCATGCCGGAATAGGTTTAAATAATCAAAGCGGCGGAGGATTACCAATAGAATATTTTGGTGGAGAAAATGGTAGATATTTTGAAGTAGGTTCTCCCGAATTAGAAAGTTGTACTACTCCATATGGTTTAAATCACCCTACAAGTCACGGTGTAGTATTAGATGCCCCTGATGGATCTCAAATAGACGCACAAGGATTATGGATGGGACCACAATTGGCTTCGGGACCCGGGGGAACCGGACAAACTGGAGGAGCAAAAAAAAGAAAACGAAAACGAAGAACTAAAAAGAGAAAAAATTGAAACAAAATATTTATATAAATAATAGTTAAATGAATAATATTTTTCTTAAAGAAAAATGTTATAGGATAAATTATCCTATAACTATTCCAGAAGAACTAATAGAAAATAAAATAAAAGAATTTAAAAATGGCAAGAGTTTACTTCCGGGTTGTGTATTAGTTCATATATATAAAATAAGTTTAGAATATGAAGGTAAAATTAATTATGGTATAAATTTAGTTTTGGTAAATATTCAAAAAATAATTATAGATTTAGAGAAATATATCAATGATACATTCTTTATTAAACTCATAGATGAAGAAGGTAATAATGCTGATAAATGTTTTTTAACAAAGAAGAATTTGCCATATTTGTTTTATTATTGTAATCAAAAGTTAGAAGTTATAGAATAAATATAAATATCTTATTTAGGGATAAATATTACTTGTTTATCGTGTGGATTTAACCATACTTGTTCGTTAAAATTTTCATTTGTTAGTATTTTTGGATCTGAATTATAATCTAACAAATGTAAATTTCCATTTTTATCTATAACTTGATAACTATAATCTTTGGGATTATTTATTTTTTGTATTTCATATATTGTTGTTCTAATAGGAATAGGCGATTTAATATAATTCATAGGGTAGTCATATATATTTATAGGATATGTTGGTAAGTGATTTTGTTGATATGTGGGTTGATTATATATACCGTGTTGATTATATATACCGTGTTGATTATATATACTGTGTTGATTATATATACTGTGTTGTAGAGGATTATGATAATCATATTTAGCAATATTACCGTAATGGAAATAATCCATAAATCTTTTATAAAAGTCTTTACCGTTATAAAGAGATAATGTGTGATATCGCGGGTCAATTAGATTATTGAATCCTTCGATATTTTTTTTTTTAAGTAAATATATAAATAGAAAAAGTAAAATAATAAATAGTATCACTTCTTTTTTTATCATTTACTTTAATAATATATTTTTTTATTATTTTTTTTAAATTACTTAAAAATTTATGATTATCTATTATCATAACAAAAAATATGCCAGCTATTGGAATTGATTTAGGAACTACTTATTCGTGTGTGGGTGTTTTTCAAAATGGGAAAGTTGAGATTATTGCGAATGACCAGGGAAATCGAACTACACCTTCATATGTTGCGTTCAATACGGAAGAACGTTTAATTGGAGAATCTGCTAAAAATCAAGCTGCTCAAAACCCTACAAATACTATATTTGACGCAAAACGTCTTATTGGTCGTACTATTACTGATCCAGTAATTCAGTCAGATTTAAAACATTGGCCTTTTACAGTAAAGGGTAAAAATGGTAAATGTTATATTGAAGCAGAACATAAAGGTGAAAAAAAGGAATTTCAAGCGGAGGAAATTTCGGCTATGATACTTACTAAAATGAAAGAAACTGCCGAAGAATATTTAGGAGAAGAAGTTAAAGACGCAGTAGTTACTGTTCCCGCGTATTTTAATGATTCGCAAAGACAGGCAACGAAGGATGCGGGTGTTATTGCTGGTTTAAATGTTTTAAGAATTATTAATGAACCTACAGCTGCTGCTATTGCTTATGGTTTAGATAAGAAAGGAAGCGAAGAAACCAATGTCTTAATTTTTGATTTAGGGGGTGGTACATTTGATGTATCTATTTTATCAATTGACGATGGAATTTTTGAGGTTAAGGCAACTGCGGGGGATACTCATTTAGGTGGCGAGGATTTTGATACGCGATTAGTAGAATATTTCTTAAAGGAGTTTAAGCAAAAACATAAGAAAGATATAGGAAGTAATCCACGATCTTTGAGGCGACTTAGAACTGCTTGTGAAAGGGCGAAGAGAACATTATCTTCTACTACAAATGCGAATATTGAGATTGATTCTTTATATGAGGGAATTGATTTTTATACGAGTATTACGCGTGCGAAATTTGAATCATTATGCGACGATTTATTTAGGAATTGTTTAAAACCTGTAGAAAAGGTTATCCTTGATTCTAAATTAGCAAAGGGAGATATTCACGAGATTGTTTTAGTTGGAGGTTCTACGCGTATCCCAAAGGTAATATCATTACTTTCGGACTATTTCAATGGTAAAGAACCCTCAAAGAATATTAATCCAGATGAAGCTGTTGCGTATGGAGCAGCAGTTCAGGCGTCTATTTTAACAGGTGACGTAAGTGGTGCTGCTAGTGATTTACTACTTTTAGATGTTGCTCCTTTATCTCTTGGATTGGAAACAGCAGGAGGTGTTATGACGAAGATTGTTGATAGGAATACTACAATTCCTACTTCTAAGACACAGACTTTTTCAACTTATGCTGATAATCAACCAGGAGTATTAATTCAAGTTTTTGAAGGCGAAAGAGCAATGACTAAAGATAACAATTCATTAGGTAAATTTGATTTATCTGGTATTCCACCTGCTCCTAGAGGTGTTCCGCAGATTGAGGTTTGTTTTGATGTTGATGCCAATGGTATTTTAAATGTTAGTGCTTCAGATAAGTCTACAGGTAAGTCTGAGAAGATTACTATTACAAATGATAAGGGGAGATTAAGTCAAGAAGAGATTGAGAGAATGGTAAATGATGCCGATAAGTTTAAGGATGAAGACGAATTATTAAAGAAAAAGATTGAATCAAAGAATGGTTTAGAATCATATTTATACAGTTTAAAATCTACTTTATCGGATGAGAAATTAAAAGATAAGATTTCAGAGGAGGATAGAGAAAGTGTTTCTTCTAAGGTAGAACAGGCAATGGATTGGTTAGAAAATCATCAGAGTGAAACTGCTGAAGTATATGATGAAAAGAAAAAAGAAGTTGAAGAAGTGTCTAATGAAGTTATGAAGAAACTTTATGGAGATGCTGGTAGTGCGGCAGAAGGAGGAATGCCAGGAATGCCAGGAGGAATGCCAGGAGGAATGCCAGGAGGAATGCCAGGAGGAATGCCAGGAGGAATGCCAGGAGGAATGCCAGGAGGAATGCCAGGAATGCCAGATATGAGTCAGTTTGCTGATATGATGAAACAACAAGGTGGTGGAGAAGCAGAAGAAAATAATTCAAGTGGAGCTACTGTTGAGGAGGTGGATTAAGAATAGAAAATATAGAAAATATAGAAAATATAGAAAATATAAAATATATAAATATATAAATAAAATTGATTTTTAACTTTTTAATTGTTTATTATTAATAATCAATTAAAATGTCTTTGTTTCTTAATTTGCCTAATAATATTATATCAAATAAAACTTCTAGATTGCTTAATATGGCAGGCGATGTAAGTAAAAAGTCTACTTTAAATTTTACTCACGGTTGTATTATTACAAAGAATGGGAAAAAGGTAGCGGAAGGTTATAATCATAATAGAAGTTATAGTAAGGGGTTTATTTGCTGTTCTTTTCACGCAGAATTCCATGCAGTGAAGAGGTGGTATGCTACTTTTCTGCGGGGTAAAAAAATTAAGAATTTCCTATGACCTTCAACGTATAACTAGAAAATTTTGTATATATGTTGTTAGAACTACTAAAGCAAGTGATGAGTTTTTAGAATCACAACCTTGTATTTCTTGCGAAACTTCTTTAAAAAAAATGGGTTTTAAAAAGATAATTTACAGTACTATTGGCGGAAATATAGAGAAGAAAAAGGTAGAAGAACTTTCAACAAATCATTATTCAAAAGCACAGAAGGTAGTAAATGAGAATATTGAAAAGAAGAGAAAAAGTAAATCGTGGTATTAATGTATTAATTTAATAAATTATATTTTTTTGCATCTTTTACGTATTCCATAAGTTGTTCATTCGTCATAGCTTCTCGATTTTCCAAACCCTTTGTTTGTTCTAAAAGTGTTAATCTTTTATCTATTCTTCTTCTTAAAGTTTCATTATTATTTTTTTCATAATTTGGTATATTTATTTCTTTGGCCATATTTAAAAGTGTTAATCTTTCATCTATTTTTTTTCTTAATGTTTCATTATTCATTTTATCACAATTTGGTATATTTATTTCTTTGGCCATTTCTAAAAGTGTTAATTTTTTTGAAGGTTTTGCGGATCCTCCTCCTCCTCCACCACCACTATCACTTGGGGGATTTGAAATTCCTGAATAGTTTTGTTTAATTAGTCTTTTTTCATTAATATTTGAGGGTGCTTTATATATAAAAAATACTCCATTAGTTACTACATTTTTTCTTAGTAAATCTGGATATTTACCTATATATTCTATAGTTGAAGAACAATCGTCAAATAAAAAGAAATCGTCTCCTTCTCTAAAGAAACAAGTATAATGACCTCCTCTCGCCGAACCAGTTTTAACAATAGCAGCAGTTAGATAAAGAGCACTTTCTTCTGTTCCTTCCGGATAAATAGCAAAATCTGGGATAATAGGAGTAGTAAGCATATTGCCGTGCATAGTTTCGGGTATTCTATATAAATGAACTAATAGTATTCCGCTAGGACATTTAACTATTTTTTCATAAGAATTAAATTTAAATTCACATTTTATACATCCTTCAAAATTTTCATCTCTATGTTCCACTATATCCCCGTTCGCTGCTGGTAAAATTTGTTTTCCAAATAATAAATCACTTAAATAAGCATAAGGTTTTCTTCGCGTAACAAAATTATCTGTAGAATGTTTTATAATATCTTGCGGTATAATCATTAAAATACCTAGTTTATCTTCTGTCATATCATTATGAACGTATTTAAAATCTGTTTTAATTTTATCTCTTGCTACAGACTGTCTTATTAATATTTTACACTTTTCATAAAGGTTTCTTTGATTTTCTATTAATTCTTCGTGAGGTAATAATAAATCTTTTTTTTTTAAAGCATATCCTTTTCTTATTATCACACTTATTTTTTCTTCTTCTTTTACTGGAAATAAATCAAATAATTTTCCTATAAATTCCTCTGAATTTGCTTGTTGTATTCCTCCCCAATCTAAATTTGATAAACCCAAAGAACCTAAAAGTTTTCTTAAACCTTCTTTTAATATTATTCTCCTTTCTTTTTGATAAAAGATATGTCTATGTAATAAAGCCATTTCATCTCTTATTGCTCCTCTCGCAGTAATCTGTCTCAATCTATTACCTTCTTCGTCGCCATCATTTTTTAGAGCAGAACAAATCATTTCAACTTCATTAGTTCCGCGTCGAAGTAAAGGTAATAAAGGATTAACAAATAAAGCATTATATATAGTTATATTTCTAGTTATAAATAACGCAAATAAACCACTATCTAACCAACAACTATTATCTCTTATTTGAAATAAACCTAAATTCAATTTATTTCCATGCAAAGATATATTAAATGTTCTATCCAATGGAACGGGTTTGGAATTACGTGCTATTAATCTTAAGCCGTTTTCTATAGTAAAAACATATGGAGGTTCACCTTCCGAAATAGTTCTCTTTTTTTTTGTTTTCGTACCTCCTGAAGATTTGGATTTTGGATTAGAACACGTTTGACATTTAGAATTCATTTCAGGATTATTAAAAGTACATTTTGAACAACCCCAATCTGCTCCCCCCTTTAAAGATTTTTTATATTTTAAGCTTTTATTTTTTTTATATTTTAAGCTTTTATTTTTTTTATATTTTAAGCTTTTATTTTTTTTAAAAAGTTTTTTATTCTTTTTATATAATTTTTTAGATTTTAAAGTCATATAATATATATTAATAAAATTAATTCATAGTAGATAATCTAACAACTAATTCTAATCTTTTATCTAAAATATTGCTAAATTTTTTCAAATTATCTAAATGTTTCATATATTTATGAGTTCTGAAAATCCTAAAGTATAAAGTTTTTGTGTATTCTATATCTTTATGTATATCTTCTAATTCTTTACTAATTTTTTCACTAATTTCGTGAAGATTATTCAAAGCTATATTATATGTTTTTTTACTAATATCATATTTATTATTTTCAAAAAGACTTTCTACAATTTCTATTTTCTTAAATAAATCGAATTCTTCTAATAATTGATTAACGTGTTCTAAATCAAACTCACTTATACCTGATAATGAATTATATATTTTCAAAGAAGTTCCAGAAATAATATCTTTACTTACAATTTCACTAGTTAAAAGTATTCCAGTAGTTAAAAAAGGCATATATAATATATTTATATAAACTTTTTAACGAAATAACTTATTTTTAATATCAAATAATCAGGGTAGTAAAAAACCAAAAAAATATATATAAATATTATATAATGGACGTTTCAACAGTAAAATTAATACAAGAAATAGAAGATATACAAAAATTTATCGATGAAAATATACTAAATCTTAAAATTATTTCTAAAATAAAAGAAAATGATAAACTTCTCGCTAATAAATCACTACTTGAAATAGATAGTCCACATTTATTTCAATCAGTTAATAGATGGTATAATAAAGAAAATAGAAATATTACTATAGAAAAATTAAATAATATTTTAGAAGGAACATTTAAAATTACTAAAATCTTATTAGAAAAAGAAAAAAACAATAAAGAAGAAAAAAGTTTAGAAGATAATAATAGTCAAATATTCCAAAATTTAATATTAGAAATGAAAAATAGTTTAGTAGGTATTGAAAATTTAAAAAAAACTTATTCCGAAGATATATTAGCATCTTCACAATTAGATTTACTTATAAGCAAATTAAGTTCAAGAATTGAAAAAATGAGTAAATTATTTACTATTCGATTATAATTTTATTATAAATTATTATTAAATCCTAAAGTTCCATATTTTTTATATAATTTATTTAAATTCATATTGTTACATTTTCCAGTATTATTTCTATTATTATTTTGGTTATTATTGGTTATAACATTTTTGATTTCATTTAAAAAATTATTATTATTATTATCAACTACTTCATTAGTAAATGAAGGGAACATATTTTCTTCAGTCATAATTGGTGCTGAATTAACATTTTCATTTTCTAACATATCATTTAATAATTCATTAACATTTTTATTATTACTTGAAGGTTTGGGTGCGTTTGCCATTTCTTGTAATAATTCTTGTTTCAAGTCTTCTTTTAATGCTTCTAAATCATTATCACCTACTTCATTATTTCTAGAAACTGTGGGAGCATTAGCCATTTCTCTTAATAATTCTTGTCTTAATTCTTCTTTTAATGCTTCTCTTTCTTCAACACTTGTGTCTAATCTCATTACTTTAGGTTGTCTCGGTTGTCGTGGCGCGTGTTGTCTTAATAATTTAGTTTCAATAATATTTTGAGGGAATATAGTTTCTTTTTGTGGTTTAAGCGGAGGTTCACTCTTAACAACTGGCACTTTAACGTATTTAACACTATAACATTTAGGACAATTCTTTGCAGGTGGACATCTTTCTGGTTCTGGACAACTTCCTTGTTTAGGTGCTTCAGGACATTTAGGACATACTGGGTCTTTAGGAACTGGACAGGGTTTGGGTTCAGGACATTTAGGAACAGGGCAAGGTTCTGGTTTAGGGCAAGCGTCTTTTAAGGCTCCACTCTTAATACAATCTTCTTTAGTAGGTTCTCTACATAATCCGGCATTTACTTTTATTTTAGGACAGATACACGAAGGACAATTTTGTGTTGGAGGGATAGTAGATTTAAGAACAAAGTTAGTTAAATCTGGTTGTGAAGGACAATTCTTATTCCAGTTAGGTGGTAATTCAGATTTTCTAACCCATTCGTCTCTATTAATTTGAGGACATTTAACTTGTCTAGGAATTGCGGATTTAGGAATATATTTACTCATATCGGGACATTTACTTGCTTTTTCAACAGAAGATTTAAGAACATATTTGCTCATATCAGTTCCTTTATCCATAGGATATAAACCGTGAATTTTCATATATTTTCTCATTTCATCTAAATTTTCTTCTGTATTTTCAAATCCTTCTATAAGAGATGAAATTGGAGCATTATTTAATTTTCCCATAATATTATTTTTATCATTTTTATCGTTTATGTTTTTCTCTGCAATCATAATTACAACTATGATAATAATAGATATTAATATAATCAATAAAATATTTTCAGTTTTCATTATATTAATATTAATATATATTTTTTTTTATATATATTTTTTTTTACAAAAATAAAAAAATTATTTTTTAACATTATCGATTTTATTACATCCAGGACACATTGATTTTACTAAATCTTTCCTAATAAATCTTTCTGGAATTTCTCCGCAATTATTACATTGTTCTCTATTTATTAACATTCCACTTTTCATATCTCCACTTAATCCTCGCTTAAATTGATTTTTCCTTGCTGTGTCAGGGTCTTGATATAAATCGTCATTGTATTCATCTGTGTATTCATCCGTGTCATTATAAAAATCGTCTCCTATATTATTTTGAAAAAGTTGTTTTAATAAATCCGGGTCTACATTTATATTAAAATTTACCCCGTCACCTGAACCATTTGTTTGATTACTTGAATTATTACCTATACTTTGCCCATTGCCTATATTTTGACCTTTACCTAAACTATTCGCATTACGGTCACTACCTATACGATTATGTCCGGGTGTAAGAGATGTATGTTTGTTATTATTTTGAGTAGGCATTGGGTCTTGTGCAATAGATTCGTTAGAAACGTCCCATTTTTGAGAGTCATAATTAGCGAGTTTCCTTATAGATAATCCCCCACCTTCATAGTTTAATACAAAATCGTGTTTTGTTGCTTTAACTATATGGAATGGATAACTGGTTTCATCTAAAGGTCTACCCATTTTTAATCTATTTGATCCTCCAAAATCTTTAATTAATTTAGTAAATTGTTCTGCTTCCCTAACTTCTATAATTTCCCATAATTGTTTATCTATAGCAGTATTACATATTGGTGTAGAATATGAACCGTCGGCGTTAGCAGTAACACAGCCCCCTGGTTTTCCTCCTAATGGTTCCCATTTAATAATATATCTGGTTTTCCCTGCCGGACTATTAGGTTCTTTTTCTATATTAATAACTTTACCAGAATATTTAGATACTATAGAACCTATATCAGTTTTACCTAAGTTTTTACATTTTTCTGCTAAATCTTCTCTATCATAGTCCGATTCTCCTGCTTTTTTAATTTGGTCATTAACATTATAAACTTTTCCTAAAGCGTCTATCATTTTTCTTTCTCCATCTTCATCGGCAAAATTTTCAAGGATATTCTTATGTAAGTCAATAGATTTAAGACAAATTAGAAGTACTATGATTAATAAAATACCTATATATAAAATATTATTAATATTTGTTGTCATAATTATAATATATATAGAAAAAACTTTTCAAGAATAAAAAAAAATTATACTAAATTAAAATTAACATCGACATTTTGATTATTTTCACCGTCTAATAAATCGTGTAAATGTTCGGCAGTTTCTGAATTTAAACCTAAGTTTTTTAAAGTTTCAGTTTTCTCTAAATCTCTCAATAAATCTTGAGTAGTTCTATTATCTTTTCCCCTAACATATTGTTTTCCTTGGTCTCTAACCTTACAAGAACTATAAATAGGTAATGTTTTATATTTATCTTTATCATTATTATCACTTTCCTGTTTATAAAGTTTTAATAATATATCTACTTCTTTCTCTAAACCCTCTAAATTTGAATCTTGTCTTTTTTGCGATTCAGTCATAGAAAATGTTTTAGCGTCTTCTCCCCTTTCCATTTGTTTATTTAAATTTTGGGCTCTTATTATTTTTTTTAAATCTTCTATATTGGTTTCTAAACCTCCTACTCTTTCTTTTAAAGAATCGTCATTCGCGGTTCTTTCTACTGCTAAGTCCATTTTACTAATTGCTTCTCTTTCTTGGGCAGATTGGAAAGTTTCTCTATTTTGTATATTTTTATTATTTTGTTTATTTTGATTATTTTGTTTATCTAAATATTTTTTTAATATTAAGAAGATTAACAAGATACAAAGGAAATATACTATAGATTTTTGTGGTATTTTACTTGATATAAAAATAAATCCTAATAGAAAAATTACTAATATAAATAAATTTAAATACATAGTATTAATTATATAATATATAAATATTTTATTTATTCTAAATTCAAATTAACATTATAATTTTTACTTAACATTTCACCAGCACTTCCTACACCATTAATGCCATAAGGCATTGATAAAACTTGAGCAATAGAATCGTCACTTTGGACTACATTTTGAATACTCCTAAGTTCGTCTTTATCTTTATTTTTCATAACTACTATATCATTTCTAAGTAAATCTACTCTTTTTTTAAGGTCTGTTATAATTCTATTTTGAGTATTTTGTTCTGTTTCTTGTCTTAAAAATATTTGCCTATTTTCATCCATATCTTGTAAAATATCCTCATTTAATTCAATTATATTTTTATTCCTATCATTTGTTTTAAATGCATAAGGAACACTTTCCATTCTTTTATTATTTTTTGTATTTCCTATAACTGAAACACTATAATCTGTATTATCTGTAATTTTTGTATCATTTATCGCATATTTAACTAAATCTTGATTTAAATAATCAGTTAATGTTTTTTTACCTATAATACTTCCGTCTTTACTTAAGACTATTTCATATTTAGTTAATTCATCTCCTTCATCTAAATCAGGTTTTCTAAATGTAACTTCCATAAGACCGTTTGCTCCAATAACGTCTCTAATTCTTACTAATTTTTCACCTTGGAAAAATGGTTCATAATTTGGTTTGAACCATACTTTAACAACAACATAAACTATAATGTAAATTAAACATAAAGATGATACTAAATTATTATTTGAAATACTACTTTTCATTTAATATATAAATATATTAAATAAAATTAAAAAAATATAAAATACTAAATAAAATAACTAAAAAAAACTAAAAAATGGACGATAATTTCTAATCTCATCCCTTAAATATTCTATCTCATTATCTTCAGGACACCTATAATTTATATCTATATCTTCTAAATCTTTTCTACTTCTAATATTCTTTTGATTTACTTTACCGTCGCAATTTATTGTAGGAACAGGAACAATACTTTCTTTTTGGTTATCACTTATGTTATCACTTATGTTAGCACTTATATTGTTAGCACTTATATTGTTAGCACTTATTCTACCAAAACTATTTTCTTCTGAAACTATATTATTTCCATATATATTATTAATAATATTATTTGAAGGATTATTTATTATATTATTTATTTCTTCTCTATCATTTCTAATATTCAAATCAATATCTTCTTTTTTATTATAATCTATACCATTATAATCATTTCCATCTCCAAATAATATTATTCTTCCTACTTCACTAACTAATTCTTTTTTCTCTTTATTTATATAAACTGCTAAAATAGTTATATGATATCGTTGACCATACATATCTCTTAATATTAAACTATTATTCGGCTTATTAGATTTTATGTTTCTTAAAATCCATGTAGACTTATCGGGATTATCCTGATTTTTATATATTACTATAAATTTTTTAACTTTATTAATATTATCATTATCCCATTCTACTAAAACATTGTTTTTATCTTTTTTAATTCTTTTAATTAGAGGTGATACTGGTTCAAAAAAATATATTTTATTTTGCGATAATGATATATTTGTATTACTATTTGAAGAGTTTGATTCTGTATTACTATTTGAAGAGTTTGATTCTGTATTACTATTTGAAGAGTTTGATTCTGTATTACTATTTGAAGAGTTTGATTCTGTATTACTATTTGAAGAGTTTGATTCTGTATTACTATTTGAAGAGTTTGATTCTGTATTACTATTTGAAGAGTTTGATTCTGTATTACTATTTGAAGAGTTTGATTCTGTATTACTATTTGAAGAGTTTGATTCTGTATGATATATATTATTAAATTCTTTCGCTTTTTTTTTCATAATAGAAATTTGTTCTTGATTAACTTCAAATGACGAAGTAACGGCATTCATTATATTTTTAATTTTACTGTTTAAATGTTTTAGTCCTAAAACATGTGCTAATTCGTGTGCAACGGTAAAACTTAAAGATGGTTCATCAATTTTATATATTTCTCTTCTTTTTGGTTTATTACCGTTATTATGTTTATTTGTATGAGTTCCTATAAGTGTAAAATGTATATGTGTCTTTAAATCTGAATCTTTTATATGTTTATTTTTATTAATATTTGCTTTTCCCTGTCGCGTATTGCCATTAAATGTGCTAAAATAAATATTATTGTATTTTTTACTATACATATTTTTTTTAATTAAAGAGCAATAAACTTTTTCTCTTTTATCATTTGGATATAAAGTTGTGTCTCTAGATAATTCTTCTATAAATTTTAAATTTGCCGTATTTGGCACATTAAACTCTATAATCTCTTTTAAATCCCAGTGAATATTATACTTATTAAAAAAAAGATTGTTTACATTATTCATTATTTCTTTAGCATTATTCTTAGTTATCCAAGAATTAATTTTTTTCCCTTTAACTGTTAAATTCATATTTTTAATTATATAAGAATTAATAGGTAAAATTATCATATTATTATAAAATTTTTCTTTATTTATAAATAGTCTTTGAATATAGAGTAAAAATATTATAATTAAAATAAATATTATAAAAAGTATTATCGATATTTTATCTTCATTAACCATTTAATATATATAAAGAAATTTATGTCTTATTGTTAATTTTGAAAATTATTTAAATTTTTTTTATTATTTATTGCGTTTTTAACATTTTTAATAGTATTTATTAGATTATTATTACCTAAATTATTTGTATTATTTATATTAGTAGTAATTGCATTAATATTTTGGTCAGAACTATTTCTGGTACATTTCGTTAAATAGTCAGATAAAGATAAATCCATAAGTTTAAATTTATTTATATCAACCATAACATCCATTAATTTCAAATTTTGTTTATGTTGTAATTCCCTTATATCTATTTCTAATTTTTCTAATGTTTTCTTCTTTTCTTCTCTATCCGGTAATTCTTCTTCGTCGGTTTCTTCTATACTTGGTGCCGGAACTTCTATTTCTTTAGAAACCTCTATATATTCTAATGGTTGGGTAATTTCAAATAAAACGGTATTAATGCTATCATTATCGTCTTTAATATCTTCTTGATTAATGAGAATTATTTTTTTATTAATATCGTTAATTTTCCAGAAATAATTTCTATTATTTTCAATTTTCTTAATAGAAATATATTTAGTTTTATCATTTTTCTCTAAATCTTCTATACCACTATTTACAACATAATTTAAATCTAAATGGAATGTCGCGTTTCTCTTAAAACTACTATCTTCCTTTAAAATACTAACTGTTATATCTTCTGTATCATTCATATTCACTAAATAATACTCTTCATTATTTTTTGTTATCTTAAATGAAATTCCTTCTCCCGTTAATCCTTTAACAATATGAAATATACCATTTCTGGAATATATTTTTTCATTACTACTTTCATTTTTATTTTCTACTATATCATCTACAGATTTACTTCTAATATTTAATTCATTATCCGATACTAACCTATCAAATGGATATTTCAAATGCTTAATAGAAATATCAGTATCTAATCTAATACACCTAACCGAAGAATCAGTTTCTTCTTTTAAATAAGTGCTATAATCACTAAATGTATTTCCATAAATTAAATTAGTAGTTTTATCTTCTTCTTTTTTATTATTTTTATCTTTTTTAAATTCAGGTAATTTATTATATTTATTAATACAAACGTCTATTTTTTCTATTTTATAATAATCGTCTTCTTTTCCTTCTTCAACATTTTTCCTAATTATTCCTATACATTTATCATCACTATTACAACTATCTTTGGCTTGGTCTAAAGTGCCTCTAAGTTTTGTTCCTTTCATTGCTCCGCCAATAATAGTATCTTCGTATTTAGTATAATTATTTGATTTATTTGTTTTATTCATATTACTCATATTTTCAATAATTTTTTGTTTTTGTTTTTGTACTTTTTTTATATCAACATACTTATCTAATAAAAATAAAATTAATATAATAAGAATAAGGTATAAACTATATTTTATCTTTGGACCCATTTTAATATTATTATATTATATTTATAAAAAAAAAATAAAAAAAGATTTAGTAATGTCTATCTTTTAAATCTTGAATAGAATCATATAAATCGCCTATAATATCTTTTTGTTCGTCTAAAATATTTATAAATCTCTTATTTCTAACTCTAGTTTCTGCGTCACTAGTATTTTCTAAATCCCTAAGTTTTAGTGCTTTCATTTTTCTACATTGTTTCTTCAAATTCATTCTATGATCTAAATATTGATTTAATTTAGGGTCTTTAAATTTATATTCACTCATTTTTTTCCCGTCAACATATACATTATTACTATTATTCCCCATATCTTCCATAGAAGCAAACGTTTTAATACCTGTAATAGAATACATTACATCATATATGGAAATTTCTTTTTTAATAACTTCTTCTTTATATTGTATAAAATTGGATAAATAATTTCCACTCTCCTTTTTCACTAATCCAATACGTGATAATCCCAACATATAACCGTCAAAGTCAAACCATATATCTCTAACAGTTCCAGTTAAAGATTTAGGTAATGTATAAGTATCCCAATCTTCAGTTTTCCAATCTAATCCTTTTTTTCTATATACTTGGAAATTGTGTGTTAGACCAAACATATAACCATCCCTATAGTCGAAAAGTAATTTTCTCATAGGAACTTGATTTTTATTATTATCTAAAAACTCCCAGGAACCTTCTAATAAATGACTACTTTTTTTATACATAAACCCGTCTAAATCTAAACCAATAAGTATTTGGTCTGTATCATATATGAGTGAAACTATTTTATCTTTTTCTATAAATTCCCATTCACTATTAATATCTATATCTGTTTTTTTATATAAATGGAATCTTCTTTTTTCATTAGTTTTATCTTCAAAAATACCCAACAATTTTTTATCTTTATCAAATGTTATAAATACCGGTCTTAACATATTCTCCGGTATACTATTACTTATAGAAGCCCAATCTTTCTTAATAAGAGATGTAGTATGATAAATTCCATTAATTCGGTTATCAAACCATATTATACCTATATATCCTCCACCGAATTTAGGTATTATTTGTTGAAATAAATCTGTTTCATATACAAATTCCACCAAATCCAATTTAGTTGTTTCTTCTGGATGAGTTGGATAAAAATCATTTATTGTTAAATCTTCATTATTTATATCCGTTAAAAATGAAATATCTTTTGCTTTTTTATTTTTCTTATTTACATGACTTTCTGAAGGAGTTATAATCTCAGAAGGTATTATACTATCTGGACTAATAGAAGGTTCTCCTTCTATATTTAATTTTTTAATTGTTATTTTTTGGTCTTCGAAATGTTCTAGTTGTTGATGAGTTTTAAAAATGAGAAAATCTAAAATTAAAAATATAAATGATACTATAAAAATTATTAAGAAGATATTTTTTGGGTCTTTTAACATTTAAATATATGTTATTATTATATTTTTTAATCATAAAAAATATAGTAAATATTAAAAATTATACTAAATATTAAAAATTATACTAAATATTAAAAATTATACTAAATATTAAAAATTATACTAAATATTAAAAATTATACTAAATATTAAAAATTATACTAAATATTAAAAATTATTTTATTTTTTTTTCTTATTGAATTTTTTTTTAGTTTTTTTATTTTTGTTTGATTTTTTTTTATTTGTTTTTCTTTTATTTATTTTTCCTACTGTATGGTGAAAAAGAATATAATTACTAATATTATAATCATTTGATAAAAGGTCTTTAAGATTTGGTATTATATGAATATCCTTATTTTGTATTCCAGAATATATGTAAGCAAATCTGTAATCATCTATCATATTACGGTAAATTTCTGTTATATCTTCTTCATGATTAGTTACATTAAATACGTCATCAATAGATGCTATAGCTATATTTTCTCTATTATAATATATATGATTATTTCTTACAATAACTTCTTTATTTAAAGGTATTTTAACATTAATATCTGGAAAATAATATTTTTTATAAGACAAAAAAACTTTCCCTCCTTCATTATTTCTAATTCTTTCTCCTCCCCCAATACCAGATAATAAATCTATATTATTATTTTTAGCTTTTTTTGATGATTTAATAAATATTGGAAATAAACTATTTGAATTATTATTTTTTTTAATTTCCAATGTAGTATTGTTTTTTAATAATATATCCCCAGCTTGTGGTAAATGTATACTATATAATGCTTCCGGAATTAATTTAAATATAATTTCTTCAAATACAGAAGAAGATAATTTGTCTTTAAAGTCGCTAAAATTATTACTATCATGTAATATATAATTATAAATTTTGGTTTTAGGAAAATATTCGAAAGAAGCTTTTTCGTAAGCAATTTCATTTATAAATTTAAATAATAATGATATTTTACTATGATTTAAATCATAATCTAAATTTTGTTCTAATGTATAATAATTATCTAATAATATATCAGTATATATATAAATTATATTCATAAAGTCAACATTAGTTATATTTCGTCGAGGTTCTACCGGCGGATTATAAACTCTTAGAAAATTTAAAAATATATTTAATTCTCTTGAATTTAAATTTTTTTTATTTGGATAAAAATCAAAAAATATTTTATAATAATTCTTTGGTATTTCATTACTTATTTTATTTTCTAATGTTTCTTTACAACAATAATATAAAATTAATTTATCTCCGCCTAACATTTTTATTTTTTTCTCAAATACATCTTCCATATTTATAAATTTATTATATTCTTTTTTCATTATTTTTGTATTAGAAGAAGATTTATTACTTTTTTGTGGAATATATTGAGTAATATTAAATTTTTGTTTAATAGGCATTTTATAATATTTAAAAATATTTTTTTATAAATTATTATTAATATTTAAATTTACCATTGGGGGATTTTTTAAAATATTTTTTGCCATTTTAATCTGTTTTTTTCTTTGAGTAAATGATTTTTTATTATTATTTTTATTTTCATTATAATTAATAAATTCGCTATCAACTTTATCTAATTTGAGATTTATTATTTTTTTCTTAATATCATTTATCATTTTATTTTGTTTTTCCCAATCATTTTGGAATTTCATATTTGTATTTTCTACCATATAATCCATTTCATCTTGATTTTTATTATGTCTTAATAATTTACAAAACATACGCGTTTCCTGTTCCTTTTCTTCTAATGATTTCATTTTTTGTTCCATGCCTTCTATATTATCTATAAAACCTTCTTGAATATAACTGGGTGCTCTTAAAACTTCTTTTTTAAAAAAATAAATTAGTAATATAATTGTTAAAGCTAATACAATAAGATTTAACATATATATATAATAAAGAATAAAAATTTTTTAAAAAAATTTACTATAAAAACCTAATTTATTTATTACATAGTCTCTTAATTACTTATCTTGTGGACACCCCCACGCAGGATCTCTACACTTTCTACACGGTATTTTACATCTATCTATATATTTACTTAAATCTATTTTACAATTAGGACATCCTCTAGTAGTAGAACCATCTTCATATGTTGAGTTTCCTGATCGTCTTTCTAAATCATCTATATTAATGGCTCCGCTATTAATAAGTTCCAATAACCTTTCTGCTTCTTCTCCAGACGCACCTAATTTATTTATTAATGAAGATTTTATATCATCTCCAAAACTATTCATATTTAAATTAATTTTTACTTTTTTATTTTTTTCTCTCTTTTCATTTAAAATACTTGATAATTTTTGTTCTTTATCTGATAAACATTCGTCGGTCTTTCCACTACACTTTTCTACCGCGACTTTATTCATATCATCTGTAAAAACCATTGATTTTATAATCCCTTGTAAATCTTCTATTTGCTTATTTTGTGAATTTTGTTGAAGTAAGAATTTTTTATTCAATTCAATTTGTTTATCTATATTTTCTATATCTTCTCTTTCTCTTCGTATTCTATCTTTTTCATCTATCATATCACATAATTTTTCAGTTTCTTCTATAGTTTTCATCATATCATTTATATCCATTTCCTCTGCGTCATCTGTTTTACTGCAACCAAATACACAATCATCCTTGGTATTATCTTGTTTATTTGCTATTTCACAACTCTCATTCGAATTAGAAGTATTTACCGTATTCTCTGTATTTATAATATTATCATTTTTTTTAGGTTTAAGAAGATTAACATTCGGAATTTCATTTTCAAAATGTTCTTTTTGTTGTTTTAGATTTCCTATAAATTTTTCTTTAAGTTTATTGATATGTCTAATATAATATAAGAATATGAATAAACATATAACTAATAATGTAACTTTAAAATAATCAACCATTATTATATAATAATAAAATAATATTTATTAAAAAAAAATTATAAAATTAAGTAGTAAAATATAAAATTAAGCAGTAAAATATAAAATTAAGCAGGAAAATATAAAATTAAGCAGGAAAATATAAAATTAAGCAGGAGAATTAGTTTCAACCTTATATTTTCTCATTTGTTGATTACTTTCTGGACATATTTTACTAACTAAATATTTATACATTTTAGTATCTGGATTTCCTGTTTCTTTACTTCGAATTTGTTTTCCGGTTCCGTGGAAATATCCCCATACTAGAACTTTATATGGTTCATAACTCTGCCAGCATTCTCTATTTAATTCTTTAAGAGTAGGTGGTTTAACTAAGTATTCATCATAAGATATTTTATCTCCATTTTCAACAATTATTCTCTTTTGTTTCTTAAGAATTTTAACTCTTACATCTCTAAATGAAATATATTCTAACTTATCTAATTTAGAACCTACAATTCTAACTAATGTATCTTCTGTACCTTCTTTCGGTTCGAAATATTTAATAACTGGTTCTAATATTTCCGGCGCTTCCTTAACTGGTTCTTCTATAGAAACATTTAAATCATTTTCCGTTTGTGTATTAGATACATTCGCGCCTAAATAAGCTTCGTCACTAAATACTTCACCCATACCTAATTCCGAACCAATTCCTTTACTAACAATACCTAAATAATTTCTTTTAACTTCCGAACTAATACTATGTCCATTTTGGAAACACGCGATTTTATAAGAATATTGTTTATCTAATTCGAAAGGTAAATAGTGTGTTTGAATAGAATATAAGTGATTTTTATCCTTAGTTAAATCATTAAATACTTCTGTTGCTGGTATATCTTTACCGGATGAAAGTGATACTAATGTAGGCGGAATCGCATAATTTTCCAATATTTCTTTTCTATCTTTTTCCGTTATATATGATTTCAACGATTTAATTTCTTTACCACTTCGTAATATATCATACGGTTTTACTTTATCTGTTACTAGGCCTTGAGAAGCAGAAGGACTAATACCTATATCTCTATCTCCTTTGCGCCAAATTAATATAGTATTTTTGTTAGGAATGATTTTATTAGTATTTAAACTAACTTTTTCTTTAATAAGTTTAACTTTTTGGCTAACAGTATCATATACTATATTATTAATACCTGCTTTTTGCCATTCTCCGCCATAATTAAATTTCTGTAAAACGGATTGTAAATTTTCACCTTCAAGTTCTCTTGCTGTTTCGGATATGTAATCCCTTTCTTGTTCTACTTCAAAATTCTCGGTTAATTCATTTAATTTAGTTCTGCTTAATTTTTCTGGTGTTGGAGTTGGTGCTCCACTATCATAATCTGTATTTTTTTTATTCTTTTCGTCTGTTAAACATTGTAATGCGGATTGGAAACCGTCTGTTTTAAATATTTCACTTAAATCTTGGTCTTTACAGGTAATCCCTAATGTTTTATTTTCTGTTTTAGTTGATTCTTTTAGCATAAAAGATAAATGTCTAATCTTTTCAATTATTGCGTCTCTCCCGCCTGCTCTCAACATACCATTTGGACCGTCAATAGTCATAGTTGCTTCACCATGATAAATTTTAATTTTATCATGTAATTCGTCAAAAATTTTGAGTAAATCATTATCACTCTGTGCCTTCAAGTAATATAATAATTGACCACTATTACCAGAATAATTATCTATAACACTTCTATAATATCCTTCATAATCGTCTTGTAAGTTAAAGTAAAAACCTATCTTATTCATTTGTCTATATGCCTCTACTGCTTGAATTAATTTATCATTATATTCTTCATTTAATTCTGTTTCATACTTTCTCTTTAATTCTTCGGCGTCATTCGTAGCATTAAGTTGTTGTTTTTTCATATCTTCATACTCATTTTCAATTAAACCTCCAAATATTTGTTGCGTTTCACTTCCCGAAGGACCATATGTACCTTCGGCATCTATATATTCTTCTACTACAACTTTACTTAAATATTCGTCTTGTGCCCCGTCTAATTCAACTTTAATAGTAATAAAAGAGTTAGTAAAGACATGCGATTTAGTATTAGGAGACCAAATGAATTTCTTACCATTTATGAAAATATTTTTATATCCAGGGTCTTCTTTATTATTAAACTTAGTAAAAGATACTTGCCATTTATTTTTACCATCTAGAGCAAATGTTTTTTCAAAGAAATGTTTTCCGGCAATTTTTACATTTACTAAATCTTTCTCTATATTGAAATATTTATCATTTTTATGAGGACTACCTTTTAAAAAATCTAATACCTTTGTAACTGTAGGTATTCCTGAGCCAGTATCTTCGGTTGGAAGTCTTAAAATAAGGAAATTGACTGGCCAATATAAATTCTTATTTTGAGTATAATACCATTCTATTTTAATTTTACTAACTTTTTTTCCTCCTTCTGTAACTTCTACTTTACTTACAGATTTAAGATACGGTTTCTCCGGTCTTGTAGTGAAATATTGTGTATTACATGAAGGATTAATTTTATATTGATTAGCGACTAAAACATTATATTCAAGAGTTCTATTGAGAGGTAACGGAATTTTAATTCCTTCTTTCATAATTCCAGAGTCTTTATATTCAAATTTTCTATTTTCATATTTACCTTCTATAAATTGAACGATAGATTGTTTCTTAATAAGTTCGAGTGAATTATCGTCTTTTTCGTATCTATTTTGTCTATAATATAAGAGATTCGATTCTAATTTAGTATTATCACTTAACATAATAGAGTCTTTTCGAGTCTGTCTAATATCTATTTTAACTTGATATTTAATCTTAGTATAGGAATCCATAGGGTCGTCTCCTAATGTAAAGAAATCTTCAATATAATCCATTCCCAATGTATCAGAAGTTGGTAATATTTTCCCATTTTGGTCTAAATTACCACCTTCTGCACTATAAAATACTAAAAATTTACTATCGGCATATTTTGTTTTATTAACTGCGTCAGGTTCTAATAGTTCTTCTTCTTTCATATCGAGAGGACTTCCCGCATTTTCTATATTTAAAATATATAATTTACCAAATTTAGGTTTAGAGAAATTATTATAAATGTATTTTGCTTCATTTGGAACGAATAATTGTATCATATTATGTCTAAATACATTCAAATATCTTAATAATCCATCTCTAGTTCTATTATGATTTCTTCTTAATAAATATATACATAATGGATTATATTTAGCAGTATCTTTATGTAAATTACTAACTGATAAATAATCAATATTTATATTTAGATAATTTTCTCTTTTTGTAATAACATTACCAATACTAATATTATTGGAAGGAATATTAAGTGGTGGTGTATGTACTGTAGTTGATAAGTTATTATTATCTACTTTAATAGTATTATGATAGTTAAATAAATAAAAAACATATTTATATGAAGTATTTGGTGTTAAAGGATTACCTTTCCAATCTTCGATTCCGTCTGTGATAGTATTACCATATCTATTATTGGTTTGTTTAATATCAACATATAAGTTATTATAAGGTTTAATAGCTAGAGCGTCACCGCCAGAAGAATTACCTTGACCTAATTTATCAATAATATTTTCTTTTTTACCATTCATAACCCAGTATCCTTTTTTATAAGGTCTGGTTTCGTATTTATCTTCATATACAAATAAATCTCTGGTTTCATTGTTAATGGATGCAAAATAATCGTGGTTATATTCTCGTGAAAGTAAAATTTCTGTATCTTTTTGTGTCGAGATATTAAATCTCTCTATTATAAACCTAAATCTATTATACCCCATTAAATATTTATCATTAAAAAAGTCATATATACCATTTAAACCATTATGTGGATTATATTGAATCTTAAAAATTACTTTATTTAAAACATTAGAGTCTATTTTTTCCATATGTAGTTTATTTTGGTCTCCTGATTTCGGTGCGATTTCTTTTAAAATTTGAACTCTTCTATTATTAATATCTGTTAATAATATTATCCCTCTGCTATCCATTTCTATTTTAGTAAATCTGGCATCTTTATTACCTAAATTTATATTTTTATTAATTATAATTTCGTGTGAATAGTCGTAATAACCTTCATCATTATCTTTTTTGGGATAAAAAACCTTAATACTTTGTCCTTTATTATATTTAACGCCACTATAATCATAAAAATTAGATTGTAAAACATATATACATCCATTAATAGGGTTAACAGTAATACCTATAGGGTTAATTAATTTTCTATCTTCTACGGAGTTTTTGTCTCCTAAGAATCTATAAAATCTATATCTATATTTATCTTTTGTATCTATATCTAATATATATTTCTTAAAAATGGAAACTCTATTATTTCCAGTATCTGCAACTAATAATAAATCAGTATTTTTAACAGGAGATATATTTCTTCTTACAAATACTAAATCAGATGGATATAAAAACTCTCCAACTCCCGGAAATAATAATGCTTCTCTCTCATTAGTATCATCTTTTTCACCTTCTTCAATATCAACTTTTACTAAATTAGTATAAAAGAAATAATCTTTATTTAGTCTTTTTCCACCCTTTAATTCTTTTCCTATATTTGAATATTCAATAGAATCATTATTCGCTCTTTCGTAGGCATAATTAGCGTATTTGGAAGAACCACTAACCCATCGGTATAATCTAACTTTTCCTTTTGGTTCTGAGAATTTATCACACCATTCATCTTCAATTCGAGATTCAGGTATTGTATAATCACCTTTTAATTTAGTAGGATATTCCCCTGCTTTTTTATCAAAATCATTTTTTCTATCTTCTCTTGTTTTTTCTAATATTTGTTGTCTTAAACCTAATGAATAAACCGGACTGGAATGATAAGACATATTATAATTCCAGTCTTTATCATAACAATATAATGGATCACTGTTTTCTTTTTCGTCATCACCGTTAAATATTTTATCGGCACTTTCAAACACTAAATCCTTTCCTTCTTCATATTTATCTTGGTCTTTTAATCGAAAACATTGAATACTATGGTGATAAGTATCAGCGACATAAAATAAATTGGATTCTATATCATATGTTATTGATTTGGGTCTAAATAATTGTCCGTATTTCTGTCCGTCATTTGTTTCTTTAATAACTTTTAATAAAAATTTCCTATATGCGACAGAACAACCTTTCACACCATCATAAGGGTCTTTTGCCATAGTACAACTTTTACTAGATTGACCCATACATAATTCTGCTCCATCAATTAAATTAAATGGGTTACTATATACCGATTCTTTTAAATCTGGTCTTTTTAAATATTCTTTAATTCTAATATACTCATTATATAAACTATAGAAATGTCCTGTTTTAACTGGTATTAAATTATTATATTCGTCTAATTCATATTGTCTATGATGTATATTTGCTCTTCTAGTGGAAAATTCATTTACACATTCATTAACATTTTCTTCTTCAAGAGATAAATCGGGTCCAGTAACTTTCATAGGAGATACACCCGGGGCTCCTGGTAATATTTTGGTAGTATATGATTCATAATATTTGTCAATATTTTGACTATATGTATTATTTGGTCGCAATTTAATTACTTCTGGTCCTTGACTTTGTAATTTATTTCTTAATTCCATATAACACTGTGTTTCATTCTTTATAGTTCCTTCTGTTTTATTAAAAAAAGAATCTATATAACTATTATTATCCTCATTGGTATTTATATTTCTAACTTTTCCTATATAATTATCACCGTCAAATTCGCAAGTATTAGAACACCTAGCAGGAGATTCGGCACTTATACTTTTCTCAAAAATCTCTGTATTATGGATAGGTTCATACATAATATTAGTATTCTTAAGTGGTTCAAACATTCCAGCAACTTTTTCACCTTGATAAGTAGGTAATGAACGAATAGTTGTAAAGTCTAAATTACCAAATTGACCTTTATAATCGAATTCCGCACCTTGTTCAATTCTAAATATTTGGATACGATTATTTAATACATCTGGAACAAATATATAATTACTATTTCCTAAAGTATAGATACACATTTTAACTCCTATTGCTTCCATTTCGTCTGGTAAAATAAAATATCCGGCATTTAAATCTTTATTCTTAATATCTCCATCTTGTTTCATTAAATTTATGGTTGGAAGTCCTGGAATTAATACTGGATTTTGTCTTTCTTTTTCTTCAAATTTTTCTACTAATAAATTAGGTTTATCATCATAAATAGAATTATATGTATCATTCGCATTATATGTATTATTAACTAATACTTTATCAACACCTTGTTCTTCATTAGAAAATAATCTCATAAATAATCCTTTCATTCCTTTATTTTCTACACTATTTTTAGTTCCGGTGTCATTAATTTGAACACCTTTACCCCCTTTAGTTTGATAAACTCTTTTATCTCTATATGATTTTTGGGGTTCAAAAATACCATTATATTTAGGTTCATTCCAAGAATTACTATTTGGATTCATAATATTATCAAAAAGAGGTGCTTTCTGTTTTTTATCATAATTAAGACTTTCTATACCTTTACCTTGTTTACCTAAATCATATTTAGGTAAATCTTCTTGATAGTTAAGAGAACATTTAAATCTTTCTTCGTCTTTATTTTCTAAGACCGTATTATCTCTACACTCTTTTATTCTTCTATACCTAAGTAAGAAATCTAAATTTTTTATAACTTCTTGTCTAAGTTCTCCTAATGTTAATGGTATTTTACTGTCTTTTACGTATCCAGTAAGGGAAACTGTTTTGTCTATAAAATCTTCATCATTATCCACTAAATTTTTATCTAATTTAACTTTAATTTTATCATTAGACTTTAAATTTTGTTTAATTTCATCTCTAATACCAGATTTATTAATAATTGAAATTAATTGTTTGTCGGTATTATCTTCTATAGTATAATTATCTTGTAAAATTTCACTACCATTTACAAATGGTAATATTTGTTCTTTAAATTTATTTTTATTAGTATGGGCACAATAAATAAGGAAATAAATATATAATAATTTTCTTTTATTTTCAAATTCAGTATATACTTCAATATCATTTGGATTATATTTACTATTATTTTCATTCTTATCTTTTTTATTATTTCTCATATCAATTATTTTATTTAATTGTTCTTTCTCTGAAATATTAAATTGACTTCTATTTAGTCTATATTGAAATCTTCTCAATCTATAAATATCAAATACAATAATATCATCTGTTTTAGGATCAAAAATTACACCAGTAGGACTTAATATAAAATCATTTACGTCTTTTGTTAATTTAGGAGAGCTAAGTTGTATATAATCATATTTGTATTTTATAGTAATAGGAGCATCTCCTTTTAAAACTGTTATAATATTATCTGTATCTATATCAAACAAACTATCTTTTTCTTTGGGTATTTCTTTAATTTTGTAACCCATATCTATCCTAAATTGTTTAATTTCGTCTTTATCATCTGCTTTAATACATAATATTTCATTTTCATTGAATTTTTCCATAATAATTTTTTGATTTTGTCTTGTTTGTTTTCTTTTAACTAAATAAATAAATATAAGTCCTACAATTAAAACTATTACTATAATTTTTATATTCTTCGATTTAAAAAAAGAGATTTTCATTTTATATATATTATAATATAATTAGAAAAAATATTTATTTTTTCAAATTATATCTTATTAAACAGTTTTAGTAAAATTTTTCATTTATGTATTTGGACCAGTTATATCAGAATAATCCCAATACTGATTTTCAGTATTGTCGCACCTTCTAAAACTCAATTCATTATTTTCTTTATGTAAACATTTTTTATCATTTGCCATAACAATAGAATATGACCTATCCATTCCTTTATCTTGATTTTTAATGTTATATTTTTTCATATCTTCTATATCTTCTACTCTATGTATTTGAAACATTTGTTTTGGGTCACCTACCATACAATGTTTTGAATTTATATCTAATTCTTTATTATCATATGATAAACAACCTCCATTTATAAATAATAAATTATGGTTACTATCACTTGGAGAAAATATCATTTCCTCGGGGATTTCATTTTCTTTAATTTGATACATATTCATAGTTTCTCCGTCTTCTCTGCTTATTAATGTTTTATATTGTGCTTCATTTTCGTGTTTTTTAGTTTTAAAGTCGTCTTCATTCATTTCGGATCTAATCTTTTCAATTTCTTCTAATTTCTTTAAAATATTAGAAACTCTAGATTGTTGGTCTGAATTTTTAATTTTGAATATATCTTTGTCTAAATTATTCTCTTCATTAATCTTATCACTCATTAATAATTGTTTTGTATTGCCGTCTAATTTAATACTATTGGATAAAGAACTAATTTTATCTAAATTTTGACCTACTATTTTTTGCATTTCCGCAACTTGCTCTTGTGTGGAACTCATTTTTCCTCCAATATAATTACTATATTCATCACTTATATGCTTATTTAAATCTATTGAATTATTAGGTTGTCTGGAATAAATATTAGGATTACTAAATTGTTCCATATTATAACATTTAGATTGATTATTTTTTTTCCTTTCTTCTTTAAATGTATCTTTAATACTTTCTAATGCTTCTGTAAAAACAGTATTTTTATTATCTTTATTATTTTTAGTTGTATTATTTCTTTTATTATTTCTTTTATTATTTCTAGTTGTATTATTTGTATTATATAATAAATTATTTTTTTCTTGTTTTTCAAGTAATATTTGATTTTGTTCTTGTTTAAGATTTTCGTCCAAAGTTAATAAAAATTCATTTGCTTTTATTGTTTCAACTACTTTAGTTTCCATTTCGGGTATTACTGTTTTTAATTGTTTTATTTTCTTAGCTAATTGAGTTAAATCAGGTTTATCAAAAAAACTATTTGGAATTTGATTTAATTTTCCCATCATACTTCTTATATCGTCTAGTTGTTTATTTAATAATTTCTTTTCTTCTAATGGACTAATAGGTGCTTCATAACTTAGGTCACCGTCACATAATTCAGGTGAAGTTTTACATCTAACGGATTCTTGTTTTCTTAATTCATTTAATTTAGCATCAGTGGAAGGAGAACTAATACCGTCTTGGACTGCTATATTTAATATTAATTCTTCTGGTATAGCGAATTTTTGACTATAATAATCAGGGTCATTTAAATGAAGTCTTGTTTCTGGGTCTTCTTTATTTCTTTGTTTTTTAGTAATATCTTTAAAATCATCCAAAGACCAATCCTCAAATTCCCTATCAAATACATTTATTTTTCTTGTTAAATATTTATTACCATTCATAGGTTTAAATAAATAATACATACCATAAATATCTTCTTTTGTTTCACCTGTAAAAGCATAGTTATTTATATTACTTGATACTAATTTATTTTTTAGTGTTATATTATCATCCATATGATAAAAATATTTACCGTCATACATCTGTTGAATAGTATATATATTCTTTAATTGATACTTTCCATCTCTTCCATATTTAAATACCCTTCCTAATCTATAAAATAACTGCTTATTACCCTTTAATTTATATAAATCACAAGCATTAGTATTCACATTACCTATAATCTCTACAAAGTTAGGTGTTTCCGTTTTTTGTTTGACAGTATCGTCTTGAATTTGACATTTAGGTGAACCGTCCATTCTCACTAAACCTAATGTTTTTGGGAAACAAGTATCACTGGTACATTCTTCAATAGGTAAGGGTTCATAATTACAGAATTTCTTAGGAGCAATTTGAGTAGAACCACCTAATTTTTGACCATAGAATTGAATATCATTACCGTGTCCAGTAAAAGACATAAATTCTTCTTTAATAAAAGGATATTGGTCTAAATCTGAATATTCTATATTATCTTTATCTTCGTGAATAATATGAGAATCTAATATTTTAGTAGTTAAGAATAATTTTTGACTATTTTTTGCTCCTTCTCTACAAGGATTACCATTATAATCAACTGTTTTATATATTACCCAAAATGGATATCCATGTGCCATTTTATAATTATTTAAATTTTGTCGAGCAATTTCTATTATACCATCTAATTCTTTCAAATGTGGATTATCTTCTTTCTTTTTTAATAAATAATTATAATATTTTTCGTCCATAAACTTAGTATCTATTTCATATAAACCTCTAATTCTATCACGAGAATTATCTTTTAATTGAATTCCTCCTGTTATTAAATTCAAATATTCTGTAAAATTAGTTATTTCCCTTTTAGACCATACATAGTTTACTTTTTCTTCATTACTATTAAATTGTTTAATTTCTTCCTCTTTTTTTTTTATTAAAATATGATATTGATATTCTAAATTATCATCTTTCAAACTATATTTCTTTTTAAATTTTTTATTTCTTAAAGATATTACTTTAGAAGTTATTGTATCTGGTTCTTTCTCAACACCTAAAAATTCTTTTTCAGTTTCCATATTTTCTTTTCTGTTGTTTTCTAATTTATTTTCCGTAACATTATCTGGTTTAAAGTTTACATAAATATAACATTCTTCTTTATCCCTACCAAGTTCCTTATAAATATATAATTGTGGATGAAAATCGTCATATTTAGTATCATATACATTAGCGTCTTCAATACTTAATAAATTTTTAAGATGTCTATTTGTAAAAAGTCTATTCTCTATAATTTTTGTATCTTCTTCTATGCTATTTTTTAGGTCTCTCATAATATTAACAAAATTTCTATTTTGGATATTATATCCTGCTTTAGGGTTAGGATAATAAATACCTTCTGTTTTCATTATATCATATATTTCATACCAGTCACTTCTATTTTTAAATTTACCTTCTTTTTCCTTTGTCATAAACCAATTATATAAACTCATTCCTTCGTGTTCGTATTTTATACTTGGATTAAATATATAATCGTGTTCTATTTCTAATGCTAAATAAAGAGGTCCTATTTTCCCGGAGTATTCAGGTTCTTTTGGTTTCGCATATAATGTAAAAAATATACTTCTCTTATGGAATATACTTTCTTTATCATTTTCATCTATTATTTCGTCCTTCCATTCTAAAATACCATAGATATTCTGTTTTCCAACCAGAGAACCTTTTTTAATTTTAAAATATTTTTTATAATCTGGTTTTTCTTTATCCGGGAAAGTAAATAAATATTGAAAATGTTCAGTATATAAATTACTACTTTTTAAACTTAAAAATGATTCTCCATTTAATATTTCATTATATAAATCCTTATCTATAGTAGAAGGGTCTCCATTTCTTTTAGAAATATTTAAATCTTCATTATTATATTCAATAAAAATATTTCCATTTTCTAATATTTTATTATCATTAATATCCTTAATATTTTGTAGATACCAAATATTTTTATATTTATTAGTTTTTTCTATAATATAATCTTTGGGTTGTGAAAATTTAGAAGGTAGAATTATTAAATTCATTTTCAAATTCATCTCTTTAAAAATACTAATTTCTTCATTTATTTCAAATAATTTTATTTTATAATTTCCTTGTGTATCTTTATATTTGATTAATTCCCTTACAAATCGAGTATTTAATCTAATATGTTTCATTTCTAATGATAAATTTTTATTAGTATAACTTGTAATATTATTAAATAAAATAAGTATTCTATCATTATTAACATTAAAATCTTGGACACCTATATTTAAACCGTCATTTACTAAGATATCTCTGTATTGATTTAAAATTTTAAGACATTCTTTACCAAATTCAATACAATTCATTTTTTTAATAGTGTCTAATCTTTCCGCAAATTCAATTTGAGTATCTGTTTGGGCATAATTTTTATATTTATGTTTTAAAATAATATTAGTATAAAAATCTTTATTTGTTTCTATTTTTAAATCTTTATTATTTGTAGGAGACAAATTATTTGTAAATATATTATTATTGTATAAACTAAATATAAACTTATAATTTTTATTTATAACGGCATTTTCTATTTGTCTATAATTATCATTTAATGTAAAAATATTTAATATAGAATCATTATAATAAAATAAATCATTTTCTAAAGATACTACTTCTTTTTTGTCTATTTCAAATTCGCCGATAATTCTTGAATTAAATTCTCCTTCTTTTCCATAATAATAATTAAAATCGTTATCTAACTTATTACCAAAAAAATTTACCAAATAACACTTATATATATGTGTTATATTTTCTTCTAATACTCTCTGTATGGCATAAATATTATAATATGTACCTTCTGTATCCATTTTAGATTCTATATGTAATTTTCCAATAAAATCTATATTTATAGAATCTCCTCCATATATTAATTGTATTTTCGTAAACATACTTTCTTTTGGTTTACATTCTTTTGGTTTACATTCTTTTGGTTTACCTTCTACTTTCCATAATTCTCCTACAAAATCTACTTTTTCACCGTCATTATTATCAATACTTTTTTTAGTTTCCCATAATGCCTTATTATATTTTTTAACATATACAAAACATTCGTCTGTTTCATAATCGGCACCTATAATAGGAAATACATAAGTCATAGTATCAACATTAATAGCCTTTAAATCGTCATATAAATCTTGAGTTATATCTATAAAATTACCTATTTTTTTATCTGCTCTGTGTATTCTTGTCATACTTTCATTTAAAACAAATAAAGAATTTTTAGTTTCAACTATCATTTTAATTGAATCATAATAATTAAAAGGTTGGTTATTGGGTATCATACCAAAATATGAACCTTCTTGAGGTTTAAATGCCTTGAAAAATATATTATCGTTTAATTGCGGACAAAATTCTTTGGGATCCGCAAAAAACTTTTCTTTATTTATATTTTCATTTTCTAATAAAATATTTTTATTAGTAATACCTTCGATTTTCTTATTAATAATTTTATTATTATAAAAATATAGTAATAATAATATTAAAACTATTATAATGATTGTTATAATAAATTTATTTTTCATTTAATATAATTATAATATAAATAGAAAAACTTTTTAAAAAAAAAATTATTAGAAAATAGAAACACTTTAAAAATATAATAAAAAATATAAAAACAAAATTAAAAACTAATATTATCGCAATCTTTATTTTGTTTAAATGCTTCCCAACGTTGAAACTTACTATCACTACAATCTGTAATACCAACTGAATTACCGTCTAACATTAAACAATTATTATTATTATTTTTGGGTTGAACTATTTGAAATGGATATTTTATATTACTATGTTCTGTTACTAATGGTTTTTTATTTTTTTCTAAAATTTTATTATATTCTTCATTATTATTTACATTATTTATATTAAACATTTGTCTATTTACTTTAGCACAATTATTGGTATCAACACCATTATTTTTATTATGTTCTAAACATTCATTATTTACTAAAATAGAATAATCATGTTGTCCTCTATTTTCTATACTTAATACTTGTCCGTCACCAAAGGATTGAATACTTTTATAATGGTCTTTATTATCATAATAAATTTTATTCTGTATTTTTTCTAATTGTATTATTTTATCATTTATATCTTTCATTTTTCTTTCTTGGTTTTCTTCTTTATTTTTATATTGTAAAACATCTGTATCATTTACTGCTTTATTTAAATCATTTTCAGCAAGTTCTATACTTGTTTCTACTTTATTATTCATAGTATGAGGATTAAAAGAAGCGTAACTATCTACTAATGATTTTATAGTAACATTAGAATCTATAATATTTTTTTCTATACTATTTAATGAATTCATTATATCACTTTTATTATCAGGGTCAATATAAGAATAATCTGTTATCAAACTTTTATTTTCTGGTTTAGAATACCATTCTTCATTATCAATATCTAAAGTTTTACCAAATTTAACTTGTCCGGTAGAAGTGTGTTTATGAAAATTCATATTAGTAAACTTCTCTATAGTATTATCTGATTTTTTTTTTTCATTTTTTATATTTTTTAATTTATTATTAACGTCTTCTCTTTGAGTTTTTATATCTTTTAATTTATTCATTAATGATTGTATACCTTTTATATCTTCCGAAATTTTTCTATCTTTACCTTCTGTACTGTCTGTATTTGTAAAATGCTCGGAATAAATAGGGTTCCCCGCAATATTATCAATTCTAATGAAATCGCTAAATTTGTAATCACTTACATCCAAATCTGCCAATTCTTGTAAAGTATTTAATTGTGCGTTATTAATTTGTTCTATAAAGTCTTCTATAATAATTTTTATTTTATTTATAATTTTATATTCTTCAAAATTTGTATTTACTGGTTCATTTGGACCTTTTTGATTTTCTGTTTCATAAAGTTTAGAATATTTATTTAAAAATTCTAATTTGTTTTTCAAATCGTCACTTAATAATTCTTTGAAATCTTTTCCTAAATAAGTTCTTTCTTTACCAAAAATTCTCTTAAAATCATTTTTAATTATTTTTATTATATTTATTACATAATCAGTTGGAGAAACTCCTTTTAATAATCCAAATGGTTTTATGTCTTCTGGTTTATATAGATTAAATACATAATCAAAATTTAAATTTGTTTTTAAAATTTTTAAATCATTATTATTAGTAGTATCTTCATTATTTTTAATACTATCTAATAAATTTAATAATTTTTCTATTACAGGTAAATATTCTTTATTTTTAACATCAATATTGTTTTTATTTATATCTTTAATAGTTACACTATTTAAAATCTCGTCATATTCTGTATCTCTATCATCTGGTTTTTCTAAATTAAGTGGTATTCCAAAATCGATAATAAAACTTTTTTTTTCTTCTTCAGTCATTGGTCTTCCTTTAGGGGGGTTAACTTTACTTATCGTTAAATCTCTAAAATACACTTCTAATTCTTCTTTATATTTGTCAATTCCTAATTGCTTTTTTCCATTCAATTCTAAATAAATATCATACATATAAATCAAATTAATAATTACTAATTTATAATAATTATAATGATCATTATTATTCGATATTATTAAATCTTTATATTCAACTCCATTTACACTATATGTATTATAAGATTTTTTTTTTTTTGGTTCTCCCAATCTTAATCTTTCTTTAACAGTTTCTAAATTATAATCTAAAAATAATTTCCCAAAATAATTATCTATAGTTTTTATATCATTTATTTTTGTAATAGTCTTATTATTACTTTTCTTATGACTAATATTTTCTATACTTTCATTTAACTTAAATGCTTCGTTTTTAATATTTAATATTAAATCTGTATTAATTTCTTTTAATAAGTTTTCATTTGAAGAAATAAATTGAACTTCTATATTATATGAACCTTCATATAAATATAATTCCCTATTAACGCTATATACAGGTCTATTATCTTTTAATTCATTTTGGTTATAACCCTCTGAACCATCGAAATTATTTGGTCTTTCAAAAGCTAATTCTAAATTTGAATCTTCTAATTTAGTTTTATTCTTTTTATTATTATTTATATTATCTACAATTTTTTGTAAGGGATTTGCCTTAAAATATGTTTCTCCAACGATTTTATTTGGGTAACAAATATAATTTTCATATAATTTACCTCCCCCGTTTTTTTTTATAATATACTTTATAAATAATTTATCATTTTTTGATTCATTTGGTTCGTTTGATTCGTTTAGTTCTTTTGTATTAAATTTTTTTTTAGTACTAAATGATAAGTTCAAAGTAGCACTTGGAGCAGTATAAGTTATAAAACTACTTATTTTTGGTTTAGATTCAATAGTGTTAATTTGGTGAAATAATTCAGAACTATAAATTGTATTCATTTTTTGATACATATGAGAATCCATATTTTGGTGTTCTATATTTTCTAAATAATGTTTCCCATATGATACGGGAACTTTAAAGGTTTTAAAATAAGCTTCATTATTACTTAACCACTCTTTATATGTTAATTTTATTTCAGTTATATCTTCATTAGTATAATATCTCTTTTTGACACTAGAGTTTTGAGTAAAGTTTTCATATGATGGTGTGTTTTTATGAATATTTTTTTTAAACAGTAAATATAAAATTAATATTAGAATTAATATTACTATATATTCTTTCATACTTAATATATAGAAACATTTTATTAAGGAAAAAAATGTGGTAGAATTAAACAGAACAATTTTTATTTACAAAATTTCCAGTAAATCTAATAGTATTATCATCCGTACATTGTTTTATAGATAATTCTTTATTTTCTACATTAACACATTTTTGTGAATGTTCAGGTTGTAAAATATAAAATGGATATTCAATTGAATCATCTTTATCTATTGGTGTATTATTATTCATCATCATTAAATTATTATATTCATCTACATTTTTGACTTGACTTAAATTGAAATATTGTTCTTTATCTAATAAATTACAAGGAATATATCCATATTCTCCATTTGGTTTTCTAGTTAAACAACCTTGATTTAATTTTACTAATCTCTTATTATTATTAAGATTTATTAATGATAAGTTAGTGCCGTCGCTCATAGATTTTAGTGATTTTATTTTAGAGTCTTGTGTATCTTTAACTTTACCTTGTAATTTTTCTAATTTCGCAATTTTAGTATTAATTCGTCCTAAATCTTCTTCTTGTTCTTGTTGCTTAATTCTAAAAATTGCCTTTTCTTCTTCTTGTTCTTTTTTCAATAATTCTTCAAAGGCATTATCATATTTATCTTTAGTTCCATTATTATTAATTTTATTTAGATTATTATCTAAACATTTAGAACTTGCTTGTATATTTTCATTAGTAGCTAATAAATTATCTTGTGTTTTCATTTTGTTATAGGCATTTAATTGGAAATAAGTTTTAACTAACTCTGGATTACTTTGTGTTAATTCCGTATTAAATTTTCCATCTTTGAAAATATGTTTATGATATTTTTCTGGACCCTCTGGTTCATATTTATATTTAATAGTTGTGCCTTTAAATTTCTTAGAATTAGAATAATTATAAACATATAATGTAACATTGTATATATTCATAGGTATCATTTCATTATTAGAAAATACAAATTTAGTATCCTCGAAAGAAATTTTCTTATTTTTAATTTCCAATTCTTTAAAATTATCAGCAGGTTTTTGATTATCTACAACTGGTTCTGTCTTTTGTGTATCCGTATCTATATGTTTAAAATCTAATACATATGTAAAATTTCTATCAAGTGGTTTAGTTGGTTTATCCCATGTTAAATTCATTAAAGAATCATTTTTAGTATCTATTACTAAATCTAAATTTTTAGGTTCATATGTTTTTTTTACTTCTTCGGGTTCCTTTATAACTTCTTCATCATTAAAAATTGAGGACATTTCTTTATAAAAACCTTGTATTGCAGGATTAACAAATTTCTTATCATCATTTACATCTAAATAAATATTCCAAGCATCAGATTCCTCTAATAATTCTTTTAAATTATTGAATCTATAAAACATTCCGGTAGGGAAAATATTATATAAGTCGTCAAACATATATTCTAATTTAGGTTCTAAAACTTTAATATTTGCTCTTCTATCATCACTACAGGCCGGATTACTTTTGTCTGAAGAAGAATGAGAAGGAGAAGGAGTACAATTTTTATCTTCTAATTCTAATTCTAATTTAATTTCTATATTTTTATTTTGTTCAGGAGTTAGAACATTAATAATAAAACTGTATTCTTTAGTTTCATTTGTTTCTAGAACATAAGGGCCAAAAGTTTTACCATTTATTTTTATATTAAAATCACTATCATTATCATTATCATAAACTAATTTAAAACTTAATTTAGATTTTAATGTTTTTAAATTATTATTTGCCGCATTTTTATCTTCAAATTCTAAATTTAAATTTAATTCTTCTCCAGATTTCCTAATATATTTCGGATTCTGTAAAATATCATTCTTTTGAATCAAAAATTTAATCTCTAAATTATTTAAATCTAATTCTGCTTCACTATATGTTCTAAAATCCGGAGGTAAAATATAAAGTTTCTTTATATTGGCTTTATCATTAGAAATTTCATTTGGTGTAATAATAGTTCCATTAAAATTTCCAAAAAATACATTTTTAATATCTCCTAAATTAGTTCCTTCTATAAATAATACTTTTCGCCCAATATACTTTTTTACATAGTCATCATCTTCTATTTTAATTACTTCCGCTTTTGTAATTTTAAAATCTGTTACAGATTCTAATGGATTTTTTTTATCCTCAAAGTTTTCCAGAATAATGTCTAAGTCTAATTCATCCTTTTTATTTAACATATTTATTAATTTCTTTTTCCTATATTCTATTATAACTGCCGTAATTAAAAGAATAAATAAAAGTAATAAAAAACTATATATGGTAAATTTTGGTGTTTTCATTTTTTAATATAATTATTATTATATTAGAAAATAAAAATTTTATTCATAAATATTTAATACTTATCAAAATATTTAATACTTATCAAAATATAAATTATAAATCATCATATAATACTTTAACTGGTTTATTATACATAAATGGGTTTCCGTGTTGATAATTCATATGATTATCCACTTTTTTTCTCCAATTTGGGTCTCGTAAAACACCTATACCATTTATATCATTTATATCTATATCATTTATATCTATATTATTATCATTTACATTTACATTATCATTTACATTTACAATATTACTATCCAGACTAAGTTTTTTATGTATTATTTTATTATTTAATTTTGTATTAAGATTATTAATTTTATTATTTATAATTTCGTTATTTTTTTGATAAGCATTCATAACATTATAACCGGCGAAATATAATATTACTATAAGTATTATAAAAGCAATAAAAAAATATATATATTTTTGTTCCATTATACAATATGATTAGATTTTTCTTTTCTTTAAAATTAAAAATGTTTTAAAATTTATAACTTTATATTACTTACTAACATTTTTAAATATTTTATAGTATCTATTTCATTTTTAATATAATGACATTTTTCTTCTAATTCCCCTCGATTTTTAGAATCTTCATTATACCATTTTTCCAATTCATTAAAAGTATTTTTTCTTTTGGTATATTCTTCAACTTCTTTAAGTATTTCTGTAGAGTCTCCTCCCCAATTAAGGTCTGTTCGTAAATTCATTTTTTTATTTATTACATATTCTCTTCGTAATTTAACAAATATATCTTTTTTAGTATCGTCAATTAGTTTATTGTAAAAAAATAATTCGTCATTATCATAAAAAATAATATTATAATTATATGAAAAATTAACAATTGTACTATTTGTATCACTAATACCTAAACCATAATTACTTAATAGTAATTTAGCAGTTCTAATTTTTTCATTTTTACTTTCTTGTTCGAGGTGATATGAGTAGGTATTCATTCTTAGGTCAAATCGTTTACAAGCAAATATTTTTAGTTTCGAGCAAATATTGTAATATTCTTTGTAATTAATACTAATACTTTGTAATTTTTTGAATAATTCCGTTTCAAATGTATCACGGTCTTTTTCAAATAATAATGTTTTCGTATCTAATGAATAAGTTTCTTTTAACTCATTTTTACTACTATCCTCATTCATTTTAGTATTCTCAATTTCGGTATTCACATTTTCTACATTTAAATTTAATTTAGCACTATGTTCTTCTCTATTTAATCTTTGTTCTTCTACTGATATTTCTTTTGCTCCCAAGTTCCCACAAATTAGAAGTAAAAGGTCTTTTTCTAAATTTAATCTATATCTTGTATAATTTTCGGCACTAAAATATAAAGTTCCGCATAAATAAATATATAATTTATTCAATTCAGGTCTGTTTTCATAATCAAATGTTAAATTTTCGTTATGTTCTGAATTCATATTTTCATCTAACCAACCATTTATATCACTTTCTTTTTTTATTTCTATACCATTTTTAGTTAGGGATTCTATCAAATTTACATATTTAGAACAACAAAAAATATTGGAATAACCTAAAATACAATTTTTCAAAACTAATGAATTAGGTAAAAAAATAATATATTGAAACATATACTATTATAAATATAAAATACATTTTTATTTAGTATTATAAAATGTTGTATCCCCATTTTACATAAATGTTGTATCCTCATTTTATTTAGTATTATAAAATGTTGTATCCCCATTTTACATAAATGTTGTATCCTCATTTTATTTAGTATTATAAAATGTTGTATCCCCATTTTACATAAATGTTGTATCCTCATTTTATTTAGTATTATAAAATGTTGTATCCCCATTTTACATAAATGTTGTATCCTCATTTTATTTAGTATTATAAAATGTTGTATCCGAATTTATCTTCTCTAAATTTTTTAGGTTTTTATTAATTATACTAAGTTTTCTATTCATTTTCTTAGTAATTTTAACTTTCTTAGAATTTAAGAATTCTTTATTTAGCACATATTTATTTTTTTTCTTAGTTAAAATATTTTTTTCTGCTAAAAGGTCAAGTGGATTATGTAATTCATTATATTTTTTACTTATTTCACCCATTTTTATAATACTATTTTTCTTAGTGTTTTTAATTTTATTTAGTTCGCTAAGTCTTTTTTGAGTCATTACTTTTTCTCTTTCATATCTTTCTCTATTCCCTACTACTTTTTGTTCATTTTCAGTTGTTAATTCAGATATATTGGAAACAATTTTATCAATATTATTCATTCTTTCATTTTGCCGTGTTTTAAGATTTTTTTTACTTTTCTTTTTTCTTGTAGTTAATGTCACAATTTCACCTAAAATGTTAGTTAATTTATTTTTTTGTATATAAACATCATTTTTATTATTATTATTTTTACTATTTTTATTATTATTATTTAATGAAATATTTTTAAGATTACTGGTATTGATAATTCCTGTTCTTCTTTTAGTTTTATGCTGAATTCTCTTATGTAAATATTGTGTATCTATATAATTAATTTCATATTCAATAAAGTTCATAAAGTCATAACATTTGGATATAATTTCTTTATTATATATTATTTCGGTATCGATATTATGTTTGAGCATATAGAATATTTTGAATAGATTTTCTTTTTTTGACATTTTGTATTGGAATTCAATTTGTTTATTTTTGAGTTTGATTTTATTAAGAGTATCGTCAATAAATTTCTTTTCTTTTTCAATGACTAAGTTTTCTTCATTAATTGCTGGTAATATTTTATCCTCTAATATCTCATTAAAATTAATTAAATTTTTAATTATTTGTTCGAAATAGTAATACATTTCTTCTAAAATTTTATATAATTTTTCCTTATTATCTTTTGTTATTTGTAATTTAAAATAGTTAAAAAGAGAAAATTCGTTTTTAATATAAACTATTTCTTCTTTACAAAGCTCTTGAATTTTAACAAAATATTTCATTTTTTCTTCTAAATCATTATTATAATTAACAATATTGGATTTAATTAATTCTATAAATAGGTAAAAATCTTCTTCTAATTTTTTATTATTTTGTATTTCTTCATAATCTTTTAGATACTTCTTTATTTTTTCACTTCCACTTTTTTTTTGTCGATTTTTATAAAGTATGAGTTTCTTTTGTTTATCCTCAAAATCAAATTGAATTTGTTCAAAATTGTCATATGGTATTTCTGTTTTTTCCAATTGGATTCTAGCTAATTTTAAATTTTTAAATTCTTCATCTTCCATTTCTTTCAAAGTATTTATCATAATTAAAAATTTACTAAATTCGTCTTGATTATTTGTATTATTTTTTACATCAATATCATATTTTTTATTAAATTCTATTTCTTTATCCGGTGCCAAACTAGTAAGTTCTCGTATTCTTAAGTGAACTTCTAATGAATTTTTAAATAAATTGAAGGAACTATCTAGTTTATTCATAAATTCACCACTTACACCTTGTAAAATATTTGTAAAATAATTGATTTTTTTATCTTTTGATTTTTCTTTTAATTTTTTAACATATTCATTATTTTTATCTATTTTAGGTTCATAAAGTTTTAGAACTTTATCTAACATTAATTCTTGTTTGCTTAAATTTATTTTTTCACTAACATTATGTCTAAATTTAATATTAATAAGAGTTTCGAATTCAATTTGTTTATCGTTTAATTGATTTAGTGCTGATTTATTTTTTCTTTTTAATTCTTTAATTTCTTGAAAAATACTCTTTTCAATTGATCTTAATTTCTTGGTTTTACTACCTCCTATAAACATTTTACTTTTTAGACCGGTAGTTAAACTACTAAAACCAAAACTCCCTTGGTGTATTTTAGAATCATCCTTTGCTTTTTTATGTGTATCCTTGACTCCAAGAATATTTTCAAAAGAATATGTATCTAAACCAGTTAATAAAGCGGAAATTGCTTTGCTTTGTAAAGGTTGTTGTTCTCGTAACTTTTCTAACATTCTCCTAACTTCTCTTTTTTTCTCTTTTTCTTTTTTCTTTTTATATTCTTGTGAAAAACTCCTAATCAAACCATCCAGTTGATTATGAATTCCTATATAATCAAAAGATTGGCCACTCATATTTTTCTCAATTGCTTTAGTAGAGTCTCTTATTTGTCTTTGAAGTGCTGTTAAGTTTTCAGTATTATCTATTTTCATTTCTTTTGCTTGAGCTTCAATAGAATCTAAATATCCCTTTGTATCTGTGATTTCAGAATTTACTATGCTATTAGTATTTAGTTTATTATTTAATGTAATTACTCGTGGTTCAACCTGTTTTATTTTGTTTACCACTGTGATTTCAGAATTTACTATGCTACTAGTATGTAGTTCATTATTTAATGTAATTACTCGTGGTTCAACCTGTTTTATTTTGTTTACCACTTCAACATCACTAACTATTTGCGGTTGTGGCCTCTTTTTCCAATCCCAATGTAATTGTGGGTGTATATAAGATTCTGTAAATTTATTTAATTCTGTAATATCTATAGAAGGCTTTTGGTTTAATTTATTTAAGAATAATTCTTTCATCGTCGTATCGTTTTCTAAAACTCTATGTAATTCGGGGTGGTTTTTTAGCATAAACTCTTTATTTTTTGCTATGAAAAAATCAAACATACCAGGGTTTGCCTTAAAATCTTCCAAAAATTTCATAGGTTTAACACATTTACATTCCAAATTATAAAGATTTTTTATTTGAGTAGGGAGAATTACTCCAGAATCACCATAACTTCTAAGTTTTTTAGATTGAACTCTAAGTGAAAGAGTTTTTTGTTCTTCTAATAATGTTTCTATATGTATTTTATTAATATCATTTGTTGGTAAACTCCTTAATCTATAAAGTTGCGAGTCAACATTCGTTAAAGCGTGTTGTGTTTCTTCTGCTTGTCTTATAGCTCTTTGTTTAATATTATTAGGTAATGACATAGTTTCACCTGGAAATAATGCTTCATAATCTTTTCCAGGTATTTCAGTATGAAGTCCAGAAGATATTTTATGTTCTATAATAGATTTTTCATACGCAACACGTTCTTTCCAAATCTCGCGTAATTTATTATCAATAGGACCGTTCCCAAATTTTTTTTCCATTTCCATTAATTCTTTCCCATTCGTTTTTTTAATTATATCAATATTTAATTTATGTGTGGGTAAATCTACTTTTAAATTTTTTATTTCAGTTAATTTACTTTTTTTATAATCAGTTAGTATATTTGTAAAATTATTTACACCCCAATTTCTAAAATCCATTTTTGTAGGTTTCGGTAAAGCATCGAATACATCTGGATATTCTGCTTGAATTTTTTTTTTAAATTCTATTTGTTTTTTTTTAATTAGTTCAAGTCCTTTTTCATTTAATTTAGTTATCGCAGTTGAAGAATCTATTTTATCAATACCAAATTTTTTTTTAATCCATTTTCCTTCATATTTTATATGTTGTTTTTTTTTAAATTCAGAAATATCGTTTTCCAATTTCTTTTGAATATCTCCTATTTCAGTGTTTAAATTTTTTTGGAGTGTATCAATACCTCCTTCACCTTCAAAAGCATTTATTTTAGCTTGTTCCCTTTTAATATCTTTATTTATTTTGGCAGTTTTTCGTTTTATTGATTCTTCCTTTAAATCCATTAGTTTCTGCTTAATTTTTTGTTTCTTTAAAGGTGTAGAAGTATGTAACCCTTCTAGTTTAGTAGTTATTTTTTTATACTTTCGAGAACGCCAATCTGAAAAATCATTTAGTCCTTTGCTCATTTTTTGAGTTCTTTTTTTTCTAAATCCTGGTTTTTTTTTTTCTAACTCTGTAATTCGTGTTTTAAAAGTGTCAATTTCTTTTTGTTTAACTATTCCTAATTCTTTTTCGATTTCTAATTCTTTTTCGATTTCTATCTTCCGCGCCCTCGCACTACTTATATCAGGATGGTCCTCAGGCAATTTTCCTATTGCCGAATCTATGTTTTCTAATTCTTTTTTTTTTAGCTTTATTTCGTCTGGTGTTAATTTTATTTGTTTTAACTCTAACTCAGCCGCAAATTTTTGTTTTCTAATATTAGTTAATTGTAAATTAGTTTTTTCTAAATCTTCTTGTGCTTTAATTCTCGTGTTTTTTTTTGTTTGTTTTTCTATAACTTTTTTTTCTCTGGTTATATATTTTTTTGTTTTTTTTTCAATTGCTTTGGCTTTTAATACTTCTTCTTGTGCTTTTACTAATTGTTTTTCTGCATCAATTATTTGTTTCGGATTATTTGACATTTTTGCTTTTTTTAATCCTTCTTCTGCTCCTTTTAATCCGTCTTCTGCTCCTTTTAATCCGGCTCTGTCTTTTATAAATCCTTTTTTTTTTATTAAGTCGTCTGTTTTAAGCAACACGTCTGGCATATGACCCGGTTTATATCCTTTAATAATATCTTCTGTGTTTGCTAAATTTTTTGATATTTTTTTCGCGGTATTTGAAATTTCTTGTTTTTTATAGAATTTTAAGTTATTTTCTAATTTTTTTCTTCTTTTATTTATTGCATTATTTATTTTTTTTTTTGTTGCGTTTTTGTATGGCGTATAACTTGGTTTTTTTTTTTGTGTTTTGAGAGTTTGTAGTTCTTCCGTAATAGAGTTAAGTCTATTTGACACATTCGCTTCACCTTGTAATTTTTTTTTAGGTAGATTTAATTCTTTTTCTATCATTGCTGTTCTATATTCTTTTTTTAATTTTTTATATTCTGTTTTAGATGTGTTAGTTTTAGGACCTGCTTTTAATTCTTTTAATTGAGCTTTAGTATGATTTATAATATCATCATATTCTAGTTCTTTTATAAAAGACTCTTTTAAAGCAGCTTTGTCTTTAATATAGGGATGTTTTTTTTCATAATCTTGAAATTCTTTGTCTTTACCTTCTAAATATTGTTTTTCATAATCTTTTTGTGCTGCTTTTTGCTTTGCTTGTAAGTCCGGGTTATCTGGATATTTTTTTAAATCAGAATCGGCTTCTTCTTTTGCTTTTTTTTTTGTTGCTTTATTCTGTCTGTTTATAATATCTTCTTCGAATGCTCCTTTTTTTGTATCATCCATATCATCCCTTCTTTTAATTTCTTTATTATTGATATTCATTTTATCTTCAATTCTATCAAGTTCTAAATCAGCGTCAAGTTGAGCTTGTTTACCGTGTGCTTTATTTAATTCTAATTCGTTGTTAGCGAAGTTTTCATTCGCTGTGTCTAAATCACCTCTTGCTTTGTCTCTTGCGTCTTTTTTATCTGGATCTTTCTGGAATTCAGCTTCAGCTTCATCAAATTTTTTTTGTTTTTCTACTTTAACTTTTTGTGCATCTAATTTTTCTTTTTCTAATCTTCCAATACCAGGGTCATTATCTCCATACATTTTGCTGTCTGCATCTGTTTTTTTATTTAAACTTGCTTCATACTTACTTTCTGTTTTGTTTACCTCAACTTCTAGCATATCAGTTTCTGTTTCTAAGTCCGTTTTTTCGTTCATTGCTTCTGTTCGTCTTTTTTGTTCTATTGGTGATAATTCCCCATCTCTAGCTTCCTTTACATTATACCCTTCTATTTCTTTATCTCTTTTCGCAATGGCTTCTTCATTTTTTTTTACTTCTGCTTCTGCTTCTTTATGTTTTGTTTGTGCGTCATTAAATTCTTTGTCCGCATCTTTTCTTGCATTATTTTTTGTCGATTGTTCATTTAATTTTTTATTATCTGTTTTAATTTCAACTTTTGTTTTATTTCTTCTATTTTGGTCGTATTCTTCATTCATTTTTTTTTTCCCCATTTCATATTTTTTACCATTTTCTTTTTTTGATATTCTATCTGTTTCTTTTTTACTAAATTTCTTACCCTTATCTTTATTCATTTTATCAAAAAATTTTTTCCACGGTCCTTTTAAATGAGGCATAGTAGACATAAGAACTGGTAACATTTCCATTGCGAAATCGGGATATTCTCCTTTTGATAAAGACATAAGGGCTGCTAGTAAATCAAAAGGGTTCATTGGTTCTAATACTTCTACTGCGTCCGCTGCTGCTGCTGCTGCTTCTGCTGCTGCAGCTCCCCCCTCTCCTTTTAACGCTTCCGCATCTTGTTCTGCGAAAGTTCCTCTTAATTGATCCCACATAATACCTAATAAATCAACTATTGGTTTTGCCGTCTCATAATATTCATTTATTCTCTCTTCTTTTATTTCTTGTTCTTTGGTAGATTGAACATCATTATATCTTTCCATTTGTCTCTCTAATTTTTTATTTTCCAAACTACCGTCGGTTCTCACATTTATAAATTTTTCTGATACTATTTCTTTTTTAGTATTATTTTGTTCTAAAGAATCAGTCCCTCCTGCTGCGAGCGGTTCTGCTTCTCCTGCTGGTTCACCTCCTTCTTCTCCTCCTCCTCCTCCTCCTCCTCCTTCTGCTACTGGTTCACCTCCTTCTTCTCCTCCTCCTCCTCCTCCTTTTTCACCTCCTTCTCCACCTCTACCTCCTTCTCCACCTCCTTCTCCTTCTCCACCTCCTTCTCCTCCTCCTTCTGCTGCTACTGGTTCACCTCCTAATTGTATTTCTTCTGCAGGAATTTCTGGAACTGGTGCAGGTGTTAATGTTTGTTGTAATTCCATTTCTCCTAATGCTTCTGCTTCTGTTTCTTCTCCGATGTTTGATTTTGTTTTAAATAAACTTTCATCTAAATTTATACCTAATGGTTGTAGGTTTGAAATAAGTTGTTTTAAATAGTCTTTCTCTTTTGGTTCTCCTTTTAATATTTTAGTGTTTCTCTTTTTTCTTAATCTATTTGTATAATCTTCCCATACCTTTTCTTTTTCGTCTTTTTTTAAATAATAACCCAAAAAGAAGGAATTGAGATATAAATCTAATTCATATACGTCTTCTTGTAATTTTTCTATTTTATCTAAAAATCCTTTTAAAGAGGTTACTTCTTTTTTTTCGTCTTCTTCTCCTTCTTCGTCTTCATTACCAGAATGTTTTCCTTTATTCATAACTTGTTTTAAAATATTTTTCCTAAGATTTTCTCTTTCTGAACCGGTAATAAATTCAAAAATATTATAATGAAATGAATGTGTCATAATTTGTGTAACTATAGGCAAAGCACCTAAAACCATTCCAAATTTACCAATTGTTTTCATTAATGCCGCTCCTCCTTGTTGGACTTTTGTCTTACTGTATTGGACTTTCTTATTACTGTGCTGTACTATTGCTCCACCTTTATGTTCTACATTAATATCATATTTTTGATAAAATTGTTCATTCGACATAAGACTTTCATTTAATTTATTAAATGTTTCTTGATATTCTTCATTTTCATTGTCAACTTCTTTCATCATATCCATTTTTTTTTGATAAAGTTGGTCTAAAATATGTCTTTTCCCTTTATTTTCTCCTAAAGATTTATATTCACTAAAAATAGAAACACTATAATCTAAAGCACTAACTAATTCTATCATTTCATAATTATTATAATTTTCACTAAACTTTTTCAATAAAACATTACTATCTTTGGAATAATCCATATCATAATTATTATTAACTTTCTCTACTGCGTCTTTTACTAATCTAACATATTCAATAAAATTTCTCTTAATTTCATCTTTTGTAATATCAATATTATACATTTTAAGGGTATTATAGGCAACGTCTAACATACTATCATCCGTTTTTAAAATTAAATTTTTTGGAGAAGGTAAGTATAATTTTTCCAAGGTTAAATCATATTTATTTCCTCCTACTAATATCCTATTATTTTTCCTAGATTTATATTTTCCTTTATATTTATTGTTTTTCTTGGATATAACTATTCTTTTCATTCTTAATTTAATATATTAGGATAAAAAAATATTGAAATTAAATTTGATTTAAAAAATTGATTCCGTAATAATAAAATTGAATTATTTTATCATATTATATTTAATTACAAATGTCTTCAAAAGAAACTAATAAAAAATCTAGTAAAGATAAGAGTGGTATTACGAAATATACCCACGTTGAACACGTTCTTAAAGTATCTGATACTTATGTAGGTTCAATGGATAAAACAGAGGAAGAAATATGGATATACGCGGATGAATTAAAAAAAATGGAAAAACAGAAAATTACTTATACTCCTGGTGAATATAAGATTTTCGATGAAATTTTAGTTAATGCGTTAGACCAAATTGTTAGATTAAAACAATTAATTCAAAAGGGTGAAGACCTTATTCCAGTTAGAACTATTAAAGTAGCTTTTAATAAGGAAGAAGGTTGGATTTCCGTTTATAATGACGGCGAAGGTATTTCAGTTGAAAAGCATAGTCAAGAAGGAATTTATATTCCAGAACTTATTTTCGGACACCTATTAACTTCTGGCAATTATGACAAGAAGGAAAAGGTTACCGGAGGTAAGAATGGTTATGGTGGGAAACTCGCAAATATTTTCTCAAAACAGTTTATTATAGAAACTGTAGATAATACATTACATAAGAAATATGTCCAAACATTTAGGAATAATATGTCTGAAAAAGACAAACCAAAAATTACATCTTGTAAAGGAAAACCCTATACAAAAATTACATATTATCCGGATTTTGAGAAATTCGGATCTGAGGGATTAACACATGATATGATTACTTTAATAAGTAAGAGAACTTATGATGCGTCAGCAATTACAGACTTAAATATAACAATTTATCTCAATGATAAGAAGTTAGAATGTAAGTCTTTTGAGAAATATACGGATTTATATTTAGGCGATAGGAAAGAAGTTCCTAGATTATATCAAGAGATAAATGATAGGTGGGCGATTTGCGTAGCAATGAATCCCACGCAACAATTCGAGCAAGTATCATTTGTAAATGGTATTACAACTTATCAAGGTGGAAAACACGTTGAATATATAACAAATCAAGTAACAAAGAAACTGGGAGATTATATTCAAAAAAAGAAAAAGGTTATAGTTAAACCAGCACATATAAAGGAAAATTTATTTATCTTTATAAGGTGTTTGGTGAATGACCCCAGTTTTAATAGTCAAGTCAAGGAGTGTTTAACGACTCCGATGTCGAAATTTGGTTCTAAGTGCGAACTAGATACCAAATTTATTGATAAAATAGCGAAAATGGGTTTAATGGAAACCGCAATGAATTTATCTGCTTTTAAGGAAAATAAAGACCTTAAAAAAAGTGACGGTAAAAAGAAAACAAATATTCGAGGTATTCCAAAGTTGGATGATGCGAATTGGGCAGGTTCTGCGAAGTCACATTTATGTACTCTTATTCTAACGGAAGGAGATTCGGCAAAGGCTTTAGCGATTTCTGGTCTAAGTATTATTGGACGAGATAAATATGGAGTATTCCCTTTAAAAGGGAAAGTTTTAAATGTGAAGGGAGACGATAAGAATATATTAAAAAAGATAGGTGAAAATACAGAAATTGTAAACCTAAAAAAAATTATAGGTCTTCAAAGTGGTAAGAAATATGAATCAGTAAAAGATTTACGTTATGGAAGTGTAATGCTTTTAACGGATCAAGATGAGGATGGAAGTCATATTAAGGGTCTTCTGTTTAATTTATTTCAAACATTATGGCCTGAGTTATTCCGATTAGATGGATTTAATAAGTCAATGTTAACCCCTATTGTTAAGGCAACAAAGGGAAAGCAAGTTAAATCGTTTTATAACCTGAGTGATTATGAAAATTGGAAGGAGAAAAATGACGGACAAAAAGGTTGGTCAATCAAATATTATAAAGGGTTAGGCACTAGCACACCCAAGGAAGCAAAGGAATATTTTAAAGATATGAAGATTGTAAATTATAAATTTGTGGAAGAAACAAGTGATGAAGCAATTGAATTAGCTTTCAATAAGAAATTGGCGGATAAAAGAAAAGATTGGTTGGCAAATCACGATAAGAATAAAGTGTTAGATTATACAAAGAGTGATGTAACGCATGAAGAATTTATTAATCTCGAAATGATACACTTCTCTAATTCTGATAATAAGAGGTCTTTGGCTTGTTTAATAGACGGTCTTAAAACTTCGCATAGAAAAATTCTATTTAGTGCTTTTAAAAAGAAACTTTTAAAGGAAATAAGAGTTGCGCAATTCGCGGGTTATGTGTCAGAACACGCGGGATATCACCACGGTGAGATGTCTCTTCAAGGAGCCATTGTAAATATGGCTCAAGATTTTATAGGTTCTAATAATATTAATATTTTGGAACCGGTAGGACAGTTTGGGACGAGGATTATGGGTGGTAGCGATTCGGCACAACCTAGGTATATTCATACACATATTCCGGATATTATTCCATATATTTATATTAAAGAAGACTTTAATGTCTTAAAGTATAATGACGATGATGGAAATTTGGTAGAACCGGAATACTATATTCCTATAATTCCAATGATTTTGGTAAATGGTTCAGAGGGAATTGGAACCGGTTGGAGTTCATTCATTCCTTCCTTTAATCCTTTGGAGATTATTAAAAATATTAAGATTATGGTTAATAATTATAAGAAGAGTTTAAAAGATGAAACTATTAACCTCCAAGAAGGTTTAACTGAATTGAGACCTTGGTATAGAGGATATACTGGGACTATTGAGAAATTGGATGAGAAGAGGTATATTTCACGAGGTAAATTTAATGTAGTAAATGATACTACAATTGAAATTACTGAATTACCTATTAGAACTTGGACAGATAAGTATAAGGAATTCCTAGAGACTATGCTTATTGATAATAGTAAGGATAAGAAGGGGAAGAAGAAGGAGTATATAAGGAATTATACTTCTCAATGTACTGATTCAAAGGTACATTTCAAATTGACACTTCATCCCGACGATTTGGATGATTTAACTTATTATAAGGAACAGAATGAAGAAGGGCAGAATATTTTCGAGAGAGTATTTAAACTTACAAGTAAGATAAGCATGACTAATATGGTTTTGTATGACGAGAAGGGATTCCTGAGGAAATATGATAACGTAAATGATATTTTAGAGAATTACTTTATGGTTCGGTTGAACTGTTATGTAAAGAGAAAGGAGTATCAACTTGAAAGTTTAAAAAATGAGTTAGTTATTTTAAATGCGAGAGTGAGATTTATTCTGGAATTTATTGCGGGGGATATTGTTATTAGTAATAGAACTAAGCAAAATCTCTTAGACCAATTGAGTGAAAGAGATTATCCTATGGTTGAAGATAACTATGATTATTTAATAAAAATGCCTATTTATAATCTTACAAAGGAAAGAATAGAAGAATTAAATAAGGAAAAAGATATGAAAACAGAAATGTATAGTAATTTGGATGAGAAAGAAACATATGATATTTGGTTAGAGGAATTGGATATTTTAAGCAAACAATATAAGAAATTCCTATTAGTTAAAGAGAAAGAAAATGAGGAAGAACCCAAAAAAGTAAAAATTGGAGGGAAAGGAAAAAAGAAGAAATAAATGAAGTAAATAGATTTAAAATATTTAATTTATATATTATAAATGAGTAATTTATTATATAATCAGGATAATATAGTATATCAAACTGATAATAGTGAAACGGATAGTGATTTTTCAGAAGACGATAATCAGCAATCTTTTTTAGTTAAAAATGACGATGTAAAATATGAAATAAATAAAATTCAAGTATTAGTGGATACTACTACTAGAGATTGGGTAAATAGTTATAAAACCGTTTTTGATTTTCAAGTGAGATTTAACGCAAGTGAAACGAGTGTTGAAGATATAAGAACTACAACTTTAGAACATATAAAAAATGAATATGGAACGCTCGTATCTATATATAATGAAAAGTCTGAAATAAAGACATATCAAGGTAGTAATGCTTTATCTATACCTATATCAATAAAGAATATTAAATCATTATATTTGGAGAAAATGTTAATACCAAATAGAAAGGTATATTTAGAAGAAGGAAATTATGTGAATTTATTGGATTTTCCATTATTGAGTATTCATATTGACGAATTTAGTAATATTGTATATGGCACTAATAGTAATTTGAATAATAGTTTTGCGAATATGACTGCTTTGTCGAGTATATATCTTGGCGCACCCACATTACAAAAATTTATAGAATTAAAGAATATTACTAGAATTCCAAAAGTATTTAAACCGTCTCCATTGAATACATTAAATACTTTAACTATAAAAATAAAAGATAATATGGGTAATCAATTAAAGTTTCGGAATGAACAGTTAGAAATAGAAAAAATAGAATATCATAATTCTTCAAGTGATCCCACCGTAAGTAAAAATTATCTAAAAATAAAGACTAAAACATACTTTAGTAGATTAGATTATTTAGAAGATGATATTATTATTTTTAAGAATATTAATTTAGATACAGAAAATTTAACTTTAAAGAATTATTTAGAAAGAGAAAACGGACATAAACTATATTTTTCAAATATATTTACAGAGAAAAAAAATATAGAATCACATAATGATTTAGTGAATGTTTTTTATATTACTAATAAATCTACTCATACTACGGGAACTTTTACTGTAGATAGTGATTATACCAGTATGGTTTTTACAGGTATAAGTGGTAATATTTTAAATAAAAATTTACAGATAATAATGTATTTTACAATAGAAAATGTAGAGAAAAGTTTTGCTAATTTAAATTCACAAATTATTTGATTTTTCTAGAAAATTATTTTATATTATATAAGTAAATGAATGGTAGAGTAATCTTTGATAATAAACCTGGAACGACGTATAATTTATATGAAAATGAAAGAAGTCCATATGAATTTAAAAATTCTTTAAAAAGTATAAATAGTGAAAATGTTCTCAATAGAACATTTTTTTCACAAAATAATATTGATATGATACAAAATACTATTGTAAACGAAATAGTAAAGAGAACTGGATATAAAATAGCGAGACAATCTGAATTACAATTACAAATTATTATGAGATCTATTTTCTTACAATATGCGAAAAATAACCCCTGTAATATTAAACAACAAATTATAGATTTAGATAGAAAAGTAATTGACTATTCTGTTGATAGAATTATTACAGAAATATCACAATATTTAGAATATAAAGATACTTTAAATAAATTACCAACTCCATTAAGTCATCCAACAAATTTATCTAACGCAGGGGAAAAAACATTATCTCCATTTAGACCTTTATAATTTATTAATTTATATAAGACATATCATTATTTTTTATTACTTCTCTTATGTTTCCTTCACTTATATTTACTTTTTGTAAATTAATACTTAATATAATTTCCTTAATTTCTTGTATTTCACTTTTAATTTCAGATATTTCTTCATCTCTCTTTATTTCATTGTCTTTTATAATTCTTTCCAAATTTAGTATTTTTTTTTTTTTGTTGTAGCTATTTTTATTGCCACTCTTTAGGTTAGTTGAAATATGTTTTTTTATAATTTCACTAATACTTTCTTTTACTAAATATATATCATATTTTATGCCACTTATTTCTTTATAAATATCATCATAAATTGTTATATTTTTATTTTTTTTATTTATATCTAATAATGTTGTTTCAGTTTTCCTTTTTTTTCTAGATTTATTTTCCATATTTTATTCAATCTCTATTATGTTTAAATAATAATTTTTAAATATTATTTTTATATAAATGTTAGGAGTTGAGAAAAAACAACAATATAAAATTGTCGAAGAAGAATTAGATAAAATACGTAAATTTATTATAAAAAAATGTAAAACATTAAAAGAATATGAACATATTGAGATATTTAATATAATAAAAAAGAGTGGAATAAAATATACAGAAAATAGTAATGGAATTTTTGTAAATCTCAATAAACTTCCGATTGATTTATTATTAGATTTAAATAAACACGTTTCTTACTATGTAAATAATAAAGATTTATTTAATATGGAAACAAATAAAAGGGATAATATTAAAAAAATTATTAAGAAAAATTATCCTCAAGAAAATTTCACTATCAATGAAGAAATTTATAATGATGAACCAGTTATAAATGTTAATAAAGGAATTGAATATGTAAGAGAAAATGAAATAGATCAAAATGAATTATATTATGCGGAGAGTAATATTGATATACCGTAAATTATTTAGAGTTATAATTTTAATAAATATTATGAAATTGTCTAAATTTATTGACGCAAATGAAACATATTATAATTTAGATAAAAATTATATTAAACATAAAACTGGATATGTAATTTTAGCTCCTCCTGCTTCTGGTAAAACTATATTTGTAAATAAACAAGTAGGAAAAAAAAGTTGGATAGATTCAGATATTTTATTTAATAAAGAAAATTTAAATATAAATTGGTTGAATTCTACTAATTCTATTGATGAAAGACTTTCTTATTTAAGAGCAGATTATATGTTAGAACAGTCTAAACTATATGGTTATAGAATAATAGGGGCTTTATTTTGGGAATATAAAGCAGACGCAGTTGTAATATTGCCATTAAAACAACATATATTATATTTTTCTAAAAGGAAAGATTTGGATTTATCAAAAATATTTGAATTTCGTAGAATATTTTATGAACACGCTAAAAAATATAATATACCAATATTTGATAATATTAAAGATACTATAACTTATTTAGAATATAAAAAAACCTAAAATTTTAAAAATTGATTTTTTTTATTTAAAGTATAGTAGAAATAGTATTATAAATGGAATATTTAAACCCAACCGAATTAAGAACATCCGTTCAAAAATTTTTTGATAAAAGTGGTAATATTATTGATATTGGTATTGATAATATTAACCCCGATTTCTGTATTGATAATTATAAACCGGAAAAAACATTAAGAAATAGTGATTTTCGAAGTGAATTTAATTCTTTATGTAAAGGTAAAACTGATGCTAAAAACTTAGAGGGAAAACCTAAAGTAGATAATAAAAAAATATATTTATGTAAGGAAGAACAAATTAGGGATATTCCGCCTCTTTTGGAACCTTTATTTACCAAACCTAAAAATTATTATATTTATGGAACTCCTGGAAAATTCAGTATCTATTATTCTATACTTAATATAGTTAATAGCGAATTTATATTAAAGGGAAGTATTCATAAAGAAAAAATGATTGACGATTGTCGAAACGAGTTAGTATATAAATTGGACGAATTATATAAGAAATTTGATTATAAAAAGAAGAAATTCAAGAAAAGTGCAATTAAAGAAAATCTGTTAAACAGTAAATATTTCATTCCACAAGTGAATACTTATATAGCAGATTATTATAATCTATGTTTATTGATTATTGATACTGAAACATATTTATATTCTTTGGTAAATGATTTTAGTAAAGATAAGGAATTTATTGTAATGATAAGAAAAAATAATTATTACCAACCTATTTTGGGAGTAGATGGAAAACATAAATTTACTTGGGAAATTATGGAAAAAATATCAACAATTTTGAAACCAGAATTTGAGATTGATATGAATTTACAACCTAATTCTATGGAACCTAAAACAGAAAATGTTAATACAGAAGAAACTATATGGGCGCCAAAAAATTTAGAGAAGTTATGGAAATATAAATTATCTGATTTACATAATATTGCGAAAACTTTAAATATCAATATTAAATCAGGTAATAGGAATAAGAAGAAAGAAGATTTATATAATGAAATTGAATATAAAATGGAGGCAGAATAAAATTAAATAAAAAATTATTATAATATAAATAAAAAAAAATAAAATTGAAGTTTTTTTTATTTATATTTAAATTTTTTCATAAGTATATATTATAAATAATGGAACTTTTTAAACAAGAAAAAGAAAAAATATCAAAACTTCTACAATGGAAGTCCGATAATGGTATAATGGAAACAACAGTAAATACCAATTTTAATGAGAAACTTAGACAGAATCAATTTACTAGTATATTAAAAAAGATAAAAAATTCAGATTTCAATTTACAGAGTGAAGAAGGAAATAATACACATCTTAATATTAATATTAGGGATAGTAGTATTATATTAAAACTTTATGGAGATAGAAATATTACTAAGTATTGTGAAACTAATAAGATAGAAGATGTTATTGAGAGTGTTGAACTACTTGATAATATAAGAGGAAGGGATAATAAATTTAATATTAATAATTATAATTTAGAATTAGAATTAAAAGATGAAAAGAGTATTACTCGTAAATCTGCTCGTGGTGCCAAAGTGTTAAGCGAGTTATTTAAGTATGATAAATATTATACTTATACTAAAAATTATAGTTTTGTAAGTAGTAATGAATTATTCCAAATTAATTTCAATATATCTAAATCTTCTAGTAAAGAAGAATTTGTTAATAAAGGAGGTGTTTTTGCGAAAAAAGACATTCGATTTAATAAAAAAAAATATGTTAAAAAACCAAAAAGTGATCAACGATCATTTTCTGTATGGTGGAATTCTTTGCAAGAAGATGAACAAGTTGAATTAAATGACGAAAAATACAATAAGAAGGTATCTTTTAAGAGTTTAGATAATTCAGGAACTTTAGAGAATGAATTAGAATATTCTGTATCAGTTATTTATTTAGGTAATAGTAATACCAAAATAGAAGGAAAAACTAAAAAAGACAAAGATTTATTTGTTTTGAATAGTTATATAGGAGTAATTGAAAGAATATTAAAGATATTACAACAGAGTGATAATTTAGTAAGTGAATATGAAATTAGACAATTAAAAGGAAAATATAAGGCATTAACTAAACAATATAATTTTAGGCAATCTTTCCCTTTCTCTAAAACCTTAGAAACTAAAAACATTATTAGACTTCCAAACGATGAATATGTAAATAATGTAAATATTAGAAGAAATTACTGCGTTACTGAAAAGGCAGACGGAGAAAGAAATCTATTATATATAGATGACTTAGGAGTTGTCTATTTAATTAATAGACAGGAACTTGTTAGAAAAACAGGTTTAACAATAAAAAATCATCCTAATACATTATTAGATGGTGAATATGTTACTAAGTTGAAAGGTGGGTATGATATCAAACTATTCTTAGTATTTGATTTATATTTCTTAGATGGAGAAGATTTTAGAGAGCGTATTTTAATGAGAATGGGAAAACAGAAAACCGAAGATTCTGGTATAGAGAAATCTAGATTAGAAATCTTAGGTGATATGTTAAAAGATATAGAAGTTTCTATAGGAGAATCTATGGAAATTCGAAAGAAGGAATTTTTATTCGGTGATTATGAAGAAGTTAGTGATAACGGACAAAAGAGGATAGAACAATATGAAATTGCTTTAGACGGATTAGATAAAAAAGGTAAAGATTTTAAATCAGATAAAAATGAATTGGAAAAGGAATTAGAAAAGGAATTAAAAGATACTAAAATCTTTAATTGTTCGGAAGAAATATTAGATAGAATAAAGAGTGGCGATTATGAATATGAAACAGACGGACTTATTTATACACCAGTAAATTTAACAGTAGGTGAAGAACCTGAAATTTTCAAGAGGAATAAATATGGGGGTAGATGGGGACGCGTTTTTAAATGGAAGAAGAGTGACGAAAACAGTATTGATTTTCAGGTGGAATTTGCGAAAAATCCAAATGGGGAATATATTGATAAAGTTTTTATGGAAGATATGAAGAAATATAGAAAGGTATATTTGAAAGTTGCATATGATAAGAAGAATATGTTAGTGAATAGGGCAAAAATAGTGAATGAGAATCCAACTTATTTAGAGGGATATAATTCAATTTTGTTCGAACCAACAACTAATTTTATTCCTAGAACTTTTGAATGTTATTTAGAAATAACAAATAATGGAGGTTTAGTATGTAAAAGTAATGGAAATGTCGGAGATGTTATTAAAGACAATTCCATCATAGAATTCTATTATGATTATGATTCTAAATTAGAAGTTAACAAGGACCCTCGATTTAGATGGGTTCCAATGAGAAAAAGAGATAGTGTCGTTCCGAATTCATTCGAAACGGCCAATAATATTTGGAATACTATTTTCGAACCTATTAGTGAAACTAGTATATGTACCGGTAGACATTTAAGAGAAGCAAAAAGTGAATATTATTCAGGAGATAAAAAAGAAAAAAATATCTTCAAAAGTTTCCATAATCTATTAAAGAAATCATTACTTCATAATTCCATTACTCCGGCAGCAACCTTATTAGATATTGGAACTGGTGAATGCGGAGACTTACATAAATGGTTAAGTTCTGATTTATCATATGTTGTTGGTATAGAACATAATAATTACAATATTAATAATAATATTAATGGCGGATTTAAGAGAATAATACAAGCAATAACTAATGAGAGATATCAGGATAAAGAATTAGTTAAAAATATCTTCTTATTATGGGGAGATGGAGGTAAGAATATCTTAGATGGTTCTTGTGGTTTGGATAAATTGAATAAATTTTATATGGATGCCTTATGGGGTAATCCTATAGATAGAGAAATGAAATATTTATTAAGAAATCCAAAATTGAAGGATAATGTAGGAAGATTTAAAGGGGGATTTAATATTGTAAGTTGTCAATTCTGTATGCATTATTTCTTTAAGAATAAGACAACCTTAAAGGAATTTTTGATAAATATAAGTCAAAATCTAATGATAGGTGGTAAATTTATCGCTACTTGTTTTGACGGAAGAAAAATATTTAAGATATTGGAAGGAAAACAAGAAATTGAACTGAAGAATGAACAAGGTAAAATTATCTGGAAAATTGAGAAAAAATACAGAGAAAAACAATTACCTAAAGATGAAACATCATTAGGTATATCTGTCGGTGTTTATGTTAATACCTTTAATAATATGGAAGATGAATATTTGGTGAATATTGAATATTTAGAGAAAATATTACCCGAATTCGGTTTAGAATTAGAAGTATGTGAACCATTTGAAAAACATTATAATGAATTTAAAGCAAATGGCACATTAGAAGAAGAATTATCAACGGAATCAAAACAATTTAGTTTCCTCAATATGACTTTAACTATTGTTAAAAAAAAACCTTATGAACAAAAGGGAGGAGGGGAAGAAAAAGTTGATGTGGAAAGATTTTTATCCAACAAAAATGTTTTAGAATTAGATGAAACAGAAGATTATGGATTAAAAATATTAGATGATGACGATGATGGTGATGATGAAAGTATCATAGAAGAAGAACAAAATTATGATATTAGAAAGGAAATGAAAACACTTGATTTGGGAACTACTGAACCTATAAAAGAAGAATTAAATATAAAAGAAGAATTAAATATAAAAGAAGAATTAAATATAAAAGAAGAATTAAATATAAAAGAAGAATTAAGCAAACCTAATTTAGTAGGTGGCGGAGAAGATATTGATTTGGAAAATGACGAATTAAATGAAATTGATTTAAAACCGGTAAGTTTAGATTTAAATGATACCGAAGGTACAAAAGGTTTGGAGGAAATTCAATTAAAACCACAAGAAACCGAAGGTTCTAAATTAAAACCACAAGTTAATGGAGGTTTAGAGGAAATCCAGTTAAATCCACAAGTTAATGGAGGTTTGGAGGAAGTCCAATTTAAAACAGAAAGTTTAAATGAAGTAGAATTAAAACCACAAGTTAATGGAGGTTTGGAGGAAGTCCAATTTAAAACAGAAAGTTTAAATGAAGTAGAATTAAAACCACAAGTTAATGGAGGTTTGGAGGAAGTCCAATTTAAAACAGAAAGTTTAGAGGAAATCCAGTTAAAACCACAAGTTAATGGAGGTTTGGAGGAAGTCCAATTTAAAACAGAAAGTTTAAATGAAGTACAATTAAAACCTCAAGAAAATGAAGCAAGACCAATAGTTTCTCCTAATGTGAAAGTAATAAAAATTAGTGCTGACCAAGGAACATTAAATATGATAAATAAGTAATAAAATTATTGATTTAAAATAATAATAATAAATATAATTAAGTCTTTTTATTTTATAATGAATGGTAGATTATTAAAGTTAGATATAGAAGAGAAAGTATATATGAATATAAATGTTAAAAGAGATATTAATATGGATTATAAAATATTAAATAATGAAAACTATAGGATTTTACAACAGCATAAAAATAAAATTATAAATTCCAAAGAGTGGGATAAATATAAAAAATATGCGAATGAGTATGAATTAATTCATATTCCAAATAAAAAATCAACAGCTGAATCCATTGCTTTATATAATCCTCTTAGTAGGTCTTATTTTAAAATGATAGAGATGATTTATGACTTTAATTTATTAGATATAGAAGATGAATCGTTTAAATCGGCACATTTGGCCGAAGGTCCCGGTGGATTTATAGAAGCAGTTTATAATGCCAGTCATAAAATAGGTTTTAAATATTATTCATATTATGGTATAACTTTAAAATCTTATAGTAATGATATTCCTGGATGGTGTAATTCAACTAATTTAAATAATTGTAAGAATGTTAATTTATCTTATGGTTTAGATAATACAGGTTCTTTATATAATTATAAAAATATAATTGATTTTGTGAATAAAATTGGTATAGGGACGTGTAATTTAGTGACGGGTGACGGTGGATTTGATTTTTCTTCTGATTTTAATAAACAAGAACAAACCTCATTTAGGTTAATATTCTGCGAGATAGTTACTGCTTTATTATTACAAAAAGTAAATGGTAATTTAGTATGTAAATTTTTCGACTTATATACATTTATGACTATTAAACTCTTATATTTTGTAGGGTGTTTTTATGAAGAACTTTATATCTTTAAACCATATACAAGTAGACCAGGGAATGCTGAAAAATATATAATCGCAAAGGGATTTAGAGGAATTGATTATAGATATTTAGAAAAATTATTAGATGTAATAAAAATGTGGGAAGATAATGATATAAGTGATAACAATATAAGTGCTAATAATATAAGTGACGAAATATATATCAATGATATATTTGATACGAAAATTCCACCAAGTTTTATAAAACAAATAAGAAATTTTAATATTGCGAATTCAAAATTACAAATTAAAACTATTAAATTTACAATAGATTTATTGGAAAAGAAAAAAGATTTAAGTGAAATAAATAAAATAGTTGAAAAACAAGTTAAGAAGGCGACGGATTGGTGTAAGAAATATGGCGAGGAATTAAACGAAAAAAGTCATTTTATTTCAAGGTATTGTATTACTAGGTATTAACTCCGAATCTAGAATGAAATATCATTTAAACTAGGAGTTCTCACTCATAGACACATCGCCAGAATTAACAAAAGATTCTCCATTAATATAAAATAGACATTTCTTTGTTAATTTTTCAGTTAATTTTTCATTTTTATCTTTTAATAGATTTTCTATTCTCCTACTTACTTTAGCTATATTTTTCTGAAGTACGGTATTAAAATCCCCCCCCCCTCATTTTTTTTTTAGTTAATTTCTTTGAATTATTTTTTCTACTTTTTTTCATTTATATATTATATTTAGAAAATTATTTTTCCAAATTTGGTTTAACAATATTATCAACTAATTCTTGTCCTACAGTAACAGAAGCTTCATGAGATGTTACTTTTTTCTTTCTAATTTCATTCTGCATTTTAAGCATAAATCTTAATCTTTCTGTTTCTAAAGAGTTATTACAAGTTTTTTCATAAATAGTAGGAAATTCTTCTTTTAATTTATGGAAATCTCTATCTAATTTCATTTGAAATTTTTTTTCATTTAAGTTTGTATCTATTTCTTTATTTTTATGTTTCTTAAGTAAATCTTTAATTTTAAGAACATCTACCATTATATATTCAGTATCAGGCATATCCTCCGGTTTAATTTCATCTGGTTGAGCGTTTTTAAATTGGTCCAAATTAAGATTCATTTTATATATTTATATAGATTATTAATTTTAAATAAGTTAAACATAAAAAAAATATATTTAATATAATATATGAATCAAAATAATATTAATAATCAAATTGGAAACAGAATCGAAAAGAATGCGAATAATTTAGCTAATAATGTAAATGGAAATAATAATGTAAATAGAAATAATGTAAATAATAATATAAATAGAAATAATAATTTAGCAAATGCTGTTATTGCTTCAAATACTGTAGAAAATTTAAATAAAGAATTAAATAATAATCAGAATATTATCAAAGTTGTCAATGAAAATTACCAGGTTGATAAAAATTCGGAAGTTCCCCATATAGAAAGATGGAATAGTCATGATACTAGAGGCCCAGACCAAGTTCCTAATGGAGGATTATTTGGAGGTCCACAAGCAATGGGTGAATATGCATCTATTCACGTAACACCTACCGCAACTAATATGATAAATAATAATTTAAGAAGTGCGAATCCACCACCTAGAGCAACCGAACAATATCCGGGAACCAATCGTTTAGGAAATAATTATATTGCGATGCCTGGTGTATACTGGTATAGTGATACTCACCCAGTTAATAAAGGTCCTTATACAATTAAGGTTACTGACCCAACTAGAGAATATTAAATATATAGTATATAAAATATAGTATAAAATTATGATATACAGTATTAATTTATCATTTAAAATTAAAAATTAAAATTAAAATAGTAAAGTATCTTAATTTTAATTATGGGTTTAGTCCAATCACACCTAAATAAAAAAAAAGATAAAGCAATTGAAGAAATTGATACATTAAATAAATCTATAGAATTTTTAGGTCATCATAAGAAAATGTGTGATTTAGATATAGATAATAGAATAAAAAGAAAAGAAAAATTAGATAATGAAATAGAAAAATGTAAGGACGAATATGGAAAATATGTAAGTTTAGACTGTAAAATATGTTTTGATAATTTAATTGAATCTATATTAGTACCTTGCGGACATTGTTATTGTAATAATTGTTCTAATAATATGGATACTTGCTATATATGTCAGCAAAAAATAGTTTCTAAATATAAGATTTATAAAAACTAATTGATAATAAATTATCTTATATGTAAAAACTATTTATCTTTATAAAAATTTTTATATTAAAAATGAATTTAATTTGATATAAAAAAATATTATTCAATAGTAAAAAATGAGTTATATAGAAGATACAGAAATTGATTATATTGTGGATGAAAATTATCCAAAAATAGAGCAACCTGAAGATATAACTATACCACTTAAACCCCATCAACTTGCTTTAATACATAAGATGAATGACTTAGAAACACCAGAAATGAATGTATTAAATCAAGCAAATAGTGAATGGTTTAAAACGGAGTTTGGTGCCATTTGTGATAAAGTAGGAGCAGGTAAATCTCTTACTGTTTTAGGATTAATTTCCAATAATAAAATTTTAAAACCCATAGAGAAATGTTTTAAGTCATATGGTAGTATGGTTCATATGTATAGTAAAAGTCAATTATATTTACCAATTAATATTATAGTAGTGCCACATGGAATTATGTCTCAGTGGCAGGCATATATTAATGACCATACAATTCTTAATAGTTTTATATTGAAAAATATTGCAACATTAAATGAATTCAAGGAGAAATTGAGGGATTACCGACAAAATATAGATAACGGGGATTATAATGTAGATGAAGAATTCGATATGGATATAGTTCTTATATCCTCATCGCAATATAATAAAATAGCGAAGGTTATAAATTATGGGGAAACAGTTTATTTAGTAAAACCAATAAGTGTATCCAGATTAATTATAGACGAAGTTGATTCTATTAAAGTTCCTTCTAGTGAACAGATTGCCGCTGAATTTACTTGGTTTATATCTTCTTCGACAAGAAAACTTAGAAATCCAAATGGTTACGGTATACAAGAACCATACACCTATGTAAATTGGCACGGTGAAGAGATACATACTATGAGGAGAGTTACTGTTGATAAAATGTCTCATAGTGGATTTTTTAGAAATCTTTTAATACAGTTACAAAATTTACCTTTTAGAAAAAATATTTTCTTAAAGAGTAAAGAAGAATTTGTAGAAAAATCCTTTAAATTACCTCCAGTTAAATTTAATATTATTAAGTGTTTAGGTAATCTATATGTTAATGTTCTTAATGGTTTAGTTCCACAGGACGTTATGAATATGATTAATGCAGGAGATATAAATTCTGCCGTTGAAGCAATGGGTTGTGACACACAGAATGAAGAAGGATTAATTAAGTTAGTAACTAAAGATTTAGAGAAAACTTTGAAAAATAAAAAATTAGAATTAAATGCGAAACAGCAAATGGAATATTCTTCTGCCGCTGCTAAAAAAACCGCAATAGATAAATTGAAATTAGATATTAATCAATTGGAAGATAAAATTAATAGTATTAAAGAAAGAGTAATTGATACTAATGCTTGTCCTATATGTTTTGACGATATTTGTAATAAATCTATTCTTCAATGTTGTAATAACGCATTCTGTTTAGAATGTATAACAATGAGTCTTAATCATAAACCAAGTTGCCCTTTATGTAGAAAAATAGTAGGGAAAAAAGATTTGATTGTTCTAAAAGAAGATTTAGAAGAACAAATAGAAGAATTGGAAGAAGATGAAGATAATAAGAGAAGTAAATTAGAAAATTTGATATATTATTTAAATAAGATTATGTCTAAGAATAAAAAATCAAAAGTTAAGAAAAGTAGGAAAAAGATACTCATATTCTCTGAATATGAACAATCTTTCAATGATATTGAAAATTTCCTTAAAGATTCACCTTATACATATGATAAACTTAAAGGTTCTACTATGGCTATAAATAACAAAGTATTAAAATACAAGGAAGATGAAATAGATATTCTACTCCTCAATTCTAAATATTTTGGGAGTGGATTGAATTTAGAAAATACAACGGATATGTTTCTTATACATAAAATGACTGAAACTATGGAAAAACAAGTTATTGGAAGGGCACAAAGACCCGGGAGAAAGGAATCATTAAAGGTTCATAGATTATGTTATGAAAATGAAGCTTAATTTATAATACAATTAAAAACTCTGTAATATAATTTTTTATTTGTATAATTATATGGCAGAAGGCTCACAATTAAAAATAGTTAAAAAACCGGGAGAATTTCCAGAATTTAAATTTCTTCAAGATTATCGATTTGTGTTAGAACACAATTGTTTAAAGGATGGAGAAAGAAGATTTCCCGATTCAATTATTTATCCTAATTGTTTTTCTTTTTATTTAAAAAAAAAAATATATTTTACTGCTAGGGGTTTATATTATCTTAAAAAACCAGAAGTAATGGTTAAAAAAGATTACTATTCTTTTTTAGACATATGTGATATTATAGATGAAGAGTACAAAACATACTCAGGTAAAATGCCCGAAACATGGATGAAAAAAAAAGCAATATTGATAATGTAGGGAATAATATTGTCAAATATTATGAAAAAAAAATAGATTTAATTTATTTACCTGTAAGTAAATGTATGGGAGAAATAATTACTAATACAGAAGATACAATACATATTCTTATACAAAGAATTGATAGTTTTATATCTGCTAGAGGAGGGGGAAATATTTTAGTTTGTTTTTTAACACATTATTTTAACAATAAATTTCCTACAAAAAAAATAATTATTTCATTAAAGGGAGCACTTGGAACTGAAAAAGCTTATTATAAAATGGGATTTAGAAAGGTCGCGGTAGAAGATAAACAACAATATAAAATTATTTACGAAGAAATATGATTATAGATGATACTGATTTACTACTTCCTAAATGTATAGAAAAATGTAATGGTAAATTAAGAAAAAATACATTCTTTTATTTTGAAAAAGGTGCCATTGTAGGTAAATTAAAAAGAAAAAAACCTAAAACTGGTAAAAAACCTAGAACTGGTTAAAAAACCTTAATTATATTTACTCAAAATAATTTTTATTAGAATTTAATATTTACAAAATTAATAATTTATTTGTATATATTATATAATGTCATCTTTAATGGATTGTGAAAAATATTCACATATGCCTAATATATATGAGTACTGTGAAACTACTTTTGTAGATGGAAAACCAAATCAAACAGGTATTGATATATTTATGAATGGGTTTAATTTTTCTGGTATTGATGAAGAATTAAAAAATAAAATATTTGATTATTTAATAAAAAAAGAAAAAGATTTCTTAAAAGGAAAAAAAGAAAAAGATTTCTTAAAAGGAAAAAAAGATTATAAATCTAAAATCAGGGAAGGAGTAATACCTTATTTAGACATAGCATTACAATTTCAATTAGAAGATGAAGATTTACAACATTTAATTTTAATTTATTTATCTTCTATGAAAAAAGAAATTTTATTAAATAAAGATAAATTCAGAAAACGCGTATATTTAGATTTTGACTACATAAATAGTGATTTTAAAGGAGATAAATTAAGAAAAAAAAGTGATAGTTTATCTAATAAAAGTGTATATTCTACAAGTCATATAGATTTTATAATTTATTTTTTTGATGAATATGTTATGACTTATATACATATGACTGATGAAGTAATAGATAATCTTGAAGAATTTAATAAAACATATGGTTATTGGGTTACTAAAATAAAAAAATTAGAAAAAGAAGAGAAAGTTAATACAATTAATAAAGAGTTTGTAAAAAGTAGAAAAGAAATTATAGGTGTAATAATACCTAATTCAGTAACAACTATAGGTGAAGATGCTTTTACTGATTGTAAAAATTTAAAATCTATAATAATACCTAATTCAGTAACAACTATAGGTGACGGTGCTTTTTATGAATGTAGTAGTTTAAAAGAAATAGAAATACCAAATTCAGTAACAATTATAGGAGAAAATGCTTTTGATAATTGTAGCAGTTTAGAAAAAATAGAAATACCAAATTCAGTAACAACTATAGGTTATGGTGCTTTTTCATCTTGTAGTAGTTTAATAGAAATAGAAATATCTAATTCAGTAACAAGTATAGGTGAAGCTGCTTTTTCATCTTGTAGTAGTTTAATAGAAATAGAAATATCTAATTCAGTAACAAGTATAGGTGATAGTGCTTTTTCATCTTGTAGTAGTTTAGAATCTGTAATAATACCTAATTCAGTAACAACTATAGGTGAAGATGCTTTTACTGATTGTAAAAATTTAAAATCTATAATAATACCGAATTCAGTAACAAGTATAAGTGAAGGTGCTTTTTTTGATTGTAGTAGTTTAGAAGAAATTAAAATACCTAATTCAGTAACAAGTATTGGTAGAAGTGCCTTTCATAATTGTAAAAATTTAAAATCTATAATAATACCAAATTCAGTAACAAGTATATGTATTTATGCTTTTATGGGTTGTATTAGTTTAAACGAAATAGAAATACCTAATTCAGTAACAACTATAGGTGAAAGGGCTTTTTGGAATTGTAATAGTTTAAAATCTGTTATAATACCAAATTCAGTAACAAGTATAGGTGAATGGGCTTTTTATAGTTGTAATAGTTTAAAAGAAATTAAAATACCAAATTCAGTAACAAGTATAGGTAAATGGGCTTTTAGTGATTGCGATAGTTTAGAATCTGTAATAATACCAAATTCAGTAACAATATCTATAAGAAAACTAGGAATACCAACTAAAACTAATATAATACGTCGTGATTCTCCTGTTCTATTCGGAATTAAAAAACCTAAAACTGGTAAAAAACCTAAAAAACCTAAAACTGGTAAAAAACCTAAAAAACCTAAAACTGGTAAAAAACCTAAAACTAGTAAAAAACCTAAAACTGGTAAAAAACCTTAATTATATTTACTCAAAATAATTTTTTATTAGACTTTAATATTTACAAAATTAATAATTTATTTTTAAATATTATATAATGTCATCTTTAATGGATTGTGAAAAATATTCACATATGCCTAATATATATGATTACTGTGAAACTACTTTTGTAGATGGAAAACCAAATCAAACAGATATTAATAGCTTTATGAATAGATTTAATTTTTCTGGTATTAATGATGAATTAAGAGATAAAATATTTGAGTATTTAAAAAAAAATAAAAAAGATTTCTTAAAAGGAAAAAAAGATTATGATAAATCGAAAATCAACAAAGAAGTAATACATTATTTAGAAATAGCATTACAATTTCAATTAGAAGATGAAGATTTACAACATTTAATTTTAATTTATTTATCTTCTATGAAAAAAGAAATTTTATTAAATAAAGATAAATTCAGAAAACGCGTATATTTAGATTTTGGCTACACAAATAGTGATTTTAAAGGAGATAAATTAAGAAAAAAAGGTGATTTAAAAAATAAACCTTTATCTAAGAGGACTCGTAGTTTAGGTGATTTAAAAACTAAAAAAGTAAGTGTCAATAAACCTAAAAAAGCACAAAGTATGATAAATAGATTAAGTTTACCAAAAAGGACTCGTAGTTTAGGTAATTTAAAAAGTAAAAAATCAAGTTTCCGTAAAATTCAAAAAGCACAAAGTATGATAGCTAGATTAAGTTTATCTAATAAAAAAAGTGTATATTCTACAGGTCATATAGATTATATAATTAATTTTTTTGATAAATATGTTATGACTTATATACATATGAACGATGATGTAATAGATAATCTTGAAGAATTTGTAGAAACATATGGTTATTGGGTTACTAAAATAAAAAAATTAGAAGAAGAAGAGGAAGTTAATACAATTAATAAAGAGTTTGTAAAAAGTAGAAAAGAAATTATAGGTGTAATAATACCTAATTCAGTAACAAGTATAGGTAATGATGCTTTTCGGGATTGTAAAAATTTAAAATCTATAATAATACCTAATTCAGTAACAAGTATAGGTAATGATGCTTTTTATAATTGTAGTAGTTTAAAAGAAATAAAAATACCAAATTCAGTAACAACTATAGATGCTGTTTTTGAAGATTGTAGTAGTTTAGAATCTATAATAATACCAAATTCAGTAACAAGTATAGAAGATTATGCTTTTCGGGATTGTGTTAGTTTAGAATCTGTAATAATACCAAATTCAGTAACAACTATAGGTAATAGTGCTTTTCGGGATTGTTTTAGTTTAAAAGAAATAGAAATACCAAATTCAGTAACAAGTATAGGTATTTATGCTTTTAGTGATTGTAAAAATTTAAAATCTATAATAATACCTAATTCAGTAACAAGTATAGGCAAATATGCTTTTGGTGATTGTGATAGTTTAGAATCTGTAATAATACCAAATTCAGTAACAAGTATAGGTAGATGTGCTTTTAAATATTGTATTAGTTTAAAAGAAATAGAAATACCAAATTCAGTAACAAGTATAGGTGTTTATGCTTTTACATCTTGTAGTAGTTTAAAAGAAATAGAAATACCAAATTCAGTAACAAGTATAGGCAAATATGCTTTTGGTGATTGTGATAGTTTAGAATCTGTAATAATACAAAATTCAGTAACAAGTATTGGTAAAAATGCCTTTTTACATTGTGATAGTTTAAAATCTGTAATAATGACAAATTCAATAAAAATAAAAGATATTACAAAAATAGGACTCCCAGAGAAAACTAATATAAAGTATTTTCCTATTGTAGAAGGAATTAAAAAAACTAAAAGTCAAAAGAAATAGTAATTATTTTTAAAAATTGAATTAAAAACAAAAAATTAAATATTATATAAATAAAAATGCCAGAAGGACCAGAAGTTAAAAGTATGATTGACCAACTTAACTCTATAGTTAAGAATAAGTTACTAAATTCTATTATAATTAATAGTGGTAGATATTCTAAAAAAACACCCGATTATTTTAATGATTTTACTAAAAATCTTCCTTCTAAATTATCATCTGTAAATTGTAAAGGGAAATTTATTTATTTAGAATTTGAGAATGGATGGAAAATTTGGAATACATTAGGAATGACTGGCGGATGGAAAAAAAATCAAACTAAACATTCTCATTTAACATTTGAGTTTAATAATATTACTTTATATTTTGAGGATATGAGAAATTTTGGAACTTTTAAGTTTAATAATAGTATTACTGATTTTAATAAAAAAATCAAATCTTTAGGAACTGATATTTTTGAAGAAGATTTCACTTTAGAATACATTACTAACATTTTGAAAACTAAAAAATATCAAAAGAAAACTATAGCAGATATTTTAATGAATCAGAAATTATTCTGTGGAGTAGGAAATTATTTGAAAGCAGAAATCTTATATTCTTGTAAAATATCACCTCATAGACTTGTAGAAGATTTAACCGTATCAGATATCAAAAATATTTACACTAATACTAAAAAAATATCATATATAAGTTATAAACATAACCGGGATTATTCTAATTTAGACCATAAAGACGGTGAATATACAAATTTCTTAAAAGTATATGGACAGAAAAAAGACCTATTGGGTAATACAGTAAAAAAAGAAGAAACAAGTGATAAGAGAACTACACATTGGGTTCCTAAAATACAAAAATAAACAAAAATTTATTTCATTTATTTTTTTTTATTAAAATTTTTTTTAATTTATTCAACGTAAAAGAATTGGTTTTGAATATAATATTTCTTCCTAAGTCTAACGAGTTGAAGACTCATTGTAAACTTATGTTGGTGAACATTATGTATAGTTCCCATTGTTCCAGTAAGAAATACACTTGCTCCTTGACCAAGTCCGGGTTGAATATTAAAGAAAGAAACATTATACTTTCTAAATTGACTCATATTAGATAGAAATTTATAAATGTTAGTATCACCAATTATTTCTTGTTGAATGTATTTACCACTTTCGAGTCTACAAAAAGTAAACATTGTTCCGTCATAATAAAAGTTCTTAACTTTATCAGAGGAAAGTTCAATGAGATTACTTAGTTTATTGAAGTATGACTTGAGATAAGGTTCTATAACACTCTTATAATCAGAATTTGGATCGGTTAGTGTCTTAAGGTTAAAAGAACCGGTTGGTTTTGCCCTTGATTCCTTTGTTTCTTTTTCATTAACTTCTCTTATTTCTTCGAGTCTTCCTTTTTTTTTTTGCGTATATTGAAAATTCATCTCTCTTTTTGTAATATCGGTTTCTTCCGCGGGTCCACTAGTAGATTGATTAAATGCCACTCTAATTGGTGCTTGTCCAATATTCATATTAAATGAATGTACGTGTTCTTGTATTATTTGTGTTTCTTCAGTTTTGGTAACATTAATTTCCATTTTATAAAAATACTTATAGATAATTCTAAATCAATTTTTTATAGTTAATTATTATAAGTATGTTATTGTATATTTTATTGGATACATCGCAAGCATTAATATATTGGATAATAAAAAATTTAGGATATGCTACTTATTATAGTATAAAATATTTTATATACGGGAGTAATAATTCTGAAAAGGAAGAAGAAAAGAGAAAAACTTTAGAATTATTAATTGAACAAAAAGAGGATATTGATAAAATAAAGGATTTTATAGAAAATATGAATAAAGAAAAAAAAGAATAATTAATTTAGATATTTCAAAATTTTTTTTTATAAATATATATTATAAATGAAAAAAAATATTTTAAATTTAGATTTAAGAATCGGTAAAGTTCCAATGTGTTGCGATGTTTTATCTGTTGTATTATTAATAATATGTATTGTTTTACTCGCAATGGGAAAGAAAGTTGCTATTCCAGAACAAGCTAAATTAGCTTTCCTCCTGGCAATTATTATATTAATAAGCGCCTACAATATTGAAATTGCGATTATAGTTGTAATTATTGCGATTGTATATGTTTTAGTTAAAAATAGTACTAAAAAAAATAAAGAAAGAAATATTCAAGTTTAATTCTATATTTAATACTTTATATTTAATGCTTTTTTATATTTAAAAATATGTTTTTTATCATTAAAAAATATATTATTAAATCCTAATATGAATAATAAATTCAATAAAGTAGAACTCAAAAATAAGAATAAGCGTAATGATATAAATAATAGAATGCAAGGATTTTATGGTCCCGAATCACCTGAATATAAAAAATCTAATTTAATAAATTATAAAGACCTGAATAGTAAATTAATAAATAATATACAAGAAGAAACTGTTAACAAACCAAATAATTATAATTTGGATAAAAAGACTTTTAAAAATGATATAAATCAAAGAATGAATAACATTTCGGGTGACGAATTATTTTTCAAAAGATTACCTCTAAACAATAATATCAGAGATTATAATATAACGGTTGATACTAATAAAGACGAATTTAATAATAGATTAATGAATTATAACTCTTTAGCAAGTAATATAAATCCGAATCCCGAAGATGAAAATAAATTGTTTAATTCGGGGTTCCATAATAAATTTAAAGATGATACTAATAAAAGATTAGAAGAATTATCTCCATTATCTAGTAATGTAGGATATCCTATTAATAAACCTAAAAATCCAGATTTTACACAAAATTTAGAACCCGGGGGGAATATATCATATAATCAATATGAAAATGTTTCCGTAAATAATAATTTAACAGATAATGTTAATAAACTAGAAGATTTAAATTATAAACGTCATTACCCTGCAGACACTAAACAACAATTTTTTTTCACTAATAAGTAAAATTATTATTTCCCTTTATTATTCCCTTTATTATTATTCCCTTTATTATTCCCTTTATTATTCCCTTTATTATTCCCTTTATTATTCCCTTTATTATTATTCCCTTTATTTTTGTCAGGTAATAACTCAACAACGGCATAATTAAATCCTTTTGAAACTAAACCGGAAACTATTAATAATGTAATTACTATTAATCCTAATAATAGTATATAGAAATTAGATTTTACATTATAAAATAAACCCACAGAGACAAAGAAGAATATAATTATAAATAGTATAGGTGTAATATTGTCTTCATTAAAATAATAAAAGTGTCCAAAAAATAGGAATAATATACACATAATTACAAACATTAAAAAATGTTTTTGTGTCATTGGTCTTTTCCTATAGGCAAAATGACTTTCTGCTTCTTTTTTATCTTCATCCGTGAATCGTCTATCATATATTTTTTTAGTATATATTTTTTCGGAATCCATTTTTCCTTTTTTGTAATAAAAATCATATGTTTCTTTATTTTTTTCTCCTTGTGTTTTTCCCATATATATTATTATACAGAGTTTTTTATTTATACAGAGTTTTAAATTTATACAGAGTTTTAAATTTATACAGAGTTTTTATTTATACAGAGTTTTTATTTATACAGAGTTTTAAATTTATATAATATTTTGATTTAAAAAATTATTAAATAAAATATTTAAAATAAATATTTTTGAAATATGTTATCTTGTTGTACTAATGTTACTCATAATAGAATTGGAAATATGATAGAAGAATTAGAACTATTAGAATATCAAAAAACACTATTAAAAAATAGATTTTTAGACCAAGTTGTTTTATATGATAAAAAAGCCAAAACAGCCGAATTCTTTTATATTTTATTTAGTGTTTTCATTACTATAGGTTCTATTATTTTACCTGCTTTATTATCTATTCAACAAATGGATTATAGTGATAATGACGAAACTGATGAAAAAATACAAATTACTATTTATTGGATTACTTGGACTATATCCCTAGTTATTACTATATGTAATGGTTTAATACAATTATTAGGATTAAACAAACAATATTTATCATATGTTAGAACCAGAGAGAAAATGTTATCTGAATGTTGGTATTATTTCCAATTAACAGGAGATTATAAGGATTCCACACATAAAATATCATTTAGTGAATTCTGTGAAGAAATTGAAAAAATAAAACAAAATCAAGTAGATAAAGAATTAATGTTTATGGAACCTAAGAAGAAAAAACAAAACGAAAACACAAATTCTGTTACTAGTATAGGTGCCAGTAATCAAGGGGCTAATAATCAGGTTTCTAATAATCAAAGAGAAAATAATAATCAAGATTTAAGAAATAGGAATCTAAATGGTGAAAATGAACCATTATTAAATAAAAATATAAATACAGATGAAGTTATAAATTTAGAAGTTTTAGAAGAAAATAGTAATAGGAGTGTTAGTAATTTATGAATGAAACTAATTATCTAAGTATATACTAAATGAGTTGTAATTCAAAAAATACTGAAGTCTTACCGAAGTGTAAACGTATAATAGTAGTAGGAGATTTACACGGAGACTGGGAAATTACAAAAAAAATATTTTTAAAGTATAATATAATCGATACCAATAATCGTTGGATTGCAGAACCAAAAGACACAAAAATAGTTCAAGTGGGTGATATATTGGATAGAGGAGGAAGACCTGATACTATAGGAGATGAATGTAGTGAATTAAAAATAATGGATTTTTTGGACGATTTGAATGATAAAGCAGAAGTATATGGAGGAGGTGTATATTGTTTACTTGGTAATCACGAACTTATGAATGTAGTGGGGAATTTTTCTTATAGTGGAAATATGAGTATTCAATGTTTTGGAGGAGAACAAGGTAGAAAGAAGGCATTTCAACCAGGTGGAGAATTGGCTAAAAGATTTGCGTGTAGTAGAAATGCCGTTATGAAAATAGGTAGTTTTCTTTTTGTTCACGGTGGAATGAATGAGAAACATATGAAAAAGAATATTAAACAAATAAATGGAACTATGCGAGATTTTTTAAATGGCGATAAATCATTATATAATCAAGATTTTATGGATTATTATATGGCATATAATGGTATATTATGGAATAGAGATTTATCCCTAGGTAGTCCGGACTGTGAAAAGTTAGAGAAAGTTCTTAAATATTATGAAGTGAATGGAATAATAGTCGGACATACAGTTCAAGATAGTGGTATTAATAATAAATGCGGGGGGAAAGTATGGAGAGTAGATACAGGAATGTCTAGTGCTTTTGGGGATAAAAACAATATTCAAGTTTTGGAGATATTGGATAATGGTGAAAAAAAAGCAAGTAATGGATATCAACCATTTAGGGTTTTATAAATTTTTAATTTATTTTTTAAAAATATAAATTTATATTTTTGAAAAATATATATTTATATATTAATGTATACAACAAGGAAAATAATGAATAAAAAAAGAAATTATTCTAAAAAATATATAAGAAGAAAATTACACGGAGGAGCGACACATAATAATCCATTTAGACTTTATAATAACACTAGTAATTTTGATGAATTAAAAAGAAAACACGAAGATTTTATAAAAGCATTTATTATAAAAAATGATGAAAATATAGACGAAGCATTAAAAGAATTAAAAGAAGGAAAAAAAGAAACAGATTGGATTTGGTATATTTTCCCACAACCATTAAATGTATTTGATAACATAGTCACTCCTTCTGATGAATCAATAAATTACAGTTTTAATTGTAAAGAAGAAGCTTTTAAATTTATTGAAAACAAAATACTAGTTATGAATTATAGAAAATGTTTGAATACTTTATTAACCGCAACGAAAACAAAAAAAAAATCAATACCGGAGATTATGGTGAAGGATATTGATTTCAAAAAATTAATATCTTCGGTTAACCATATTAAAATAACACTAGAAGTGTATAAAACTGAAATAAAAAGCGGACGCAACCTATTACCAGAACAACAAAAATTATTGAATTTAATTAATAATAATAAAGAACAACTACAAATAGTTAATAGAGTACATATAGTTACCCCAAACCCTGTAGCGACAGTTAATAATAATCAACCAGAAAGAACCGTATATAGAGATCCTGGAACACCAAGAGAATTAAGAGATTTATATTCAGACGACAAATATAAATTTCCAAAATGGATTTTAAATTATTACGATAGTAAAGAAGACTGGACTTATTTATATAATAAAATAAAAGAACCAATACCCACCGATTTAACAGACGAAGAAAAAGAATATTATAAAAAATTATTAGTAAATAGGCAAACTTGTAATATAAAAATGAATGTATATGATAAAAGGGAAAATTATAAATCTGCTTATGAAAGAATGTGGTTACAAAGTTTAGGTTTAAATGAACAAGAAATTGATAATTGGCCAAATATGTCAGTTACTACTACAAAAACATTAGGCGAAGGTACACTACCATTAAATGTAATGGTAATGAATAATACACCTATGAAACAAGCAAGATGGGAAGAAAAAAAATACGTAAATATTATTAATTTAATAGGTTATGGTTTCGATTCCTATTTACAACCCGATTATCAACGTTATTATTTATCAGATATGAAAGTTGAAGATGGAAGAAAATTAATTAAATTATTAGAAGAGGGAAAAAACAATTTAGAATATGCGAAATTGATAGAACTTAAACATGGAAATCTTAATTGGAGAATAGAAGGTACAAAAACATTTGATGTAGAATTAATAGATTTATATTTAGATATGTATGAAAAAGCGTGTAAACTCGCAATAGCAAATGGTATGAAAGCAATATTTTTTGCTGGTGTAGGAGCAAGTTCTTTTGGACCTCCAGGGATTAATGAAAAAGAATTTAATAAAAAAATTAGAGATGTTGTATTCCAAAAATTAATAACAAATTTTGAAGGAAAAATAGAAGGTAGTGGATATGATTTTTGGGGTAAATATGGAGAATTATTAGTATTTGATAAATTTCGCATTGACACACATAAAAGCAAAGAACGAAAAAACCCGGAACCTAACTATTATATAAAAGGAAGAGAAGATAAATTTATGATAAATACTAACGATAATCTTATTAAAGATATTTATAGTAAAAATGGATTTCAGTATTATAAAGACATATATAATACTATTAAAGATTTAAAAGGCAACAAAATATGTTATATAAATGCTTGGGATCCTCATAGTATTGCTGGTAATGGAAATAGTGGGGATAATTCACTGGACGGATATATAGGAGCGAATAGTGCTATTTCTCTATTATCTTGGCCTCCAACAAATCCAGTATTGGCTGAAAAAGTTGGATATATAAAACCTTTTTATATACTTACCTTATCAATGACAGAAGATAATATAGAAACAAAATTAATAACTACTGATACTGAAAAATTTGAATTAGTCTTTAAACAAGATTATTTTACTACTACAATAAGTGATAAACCACATATCTTAATAGATAATTTAAAATATGATATATTTAAAAAGAAATCATCAACATACCATAAAGTATTAAATATCTATAAACCTTCAAATGAAAATGCTATTATAGAAAGAAATAATGAAAATGCTATTATAGAAAGAAATAATGAAAATGCTATTATAGAAAGAAATAATGAAAATGCTATTATAGAAAGACCAAAAAAAATACGTTTTAATAATAGAGAACGCTTTAAATTTATAACAGATAATTCTAATTATGGAAGTTTTTTAATAAATTTTTTTGAATATAAGGGAATAAAATTTTTACAAATAGATTTAGGTTGTGAACCACTTGAAGATATCAATAATACTTGGTCAATTGAAGAATATCAAGAAGAATATAAAGTTACAAAGGGATTAAAATCAAAATTTATGAATAAAATTATAGATTTAGACGCTGATGTTATTATTGGTTATTTTGATACATTATTTACATTTGATAAAAATAATAAAAAAATTAAATACAAAATAGATAAATGTAAGGCTAATGGTATAAATGAAAAAGAAATTCAAAATTTTTTTAATGAACCTATAAAAAAATTAAAATATGCTAATTATATATATTCTCAACCGAAAAATATATATAAATATAAAAATGAAATATATGATTTAATATTTTATAAAAAAGATAAGTTGGAATGTAAAAATACCGAAATAATAGAAATAATAACAGACGATTCGGAAAATAATAAATTTTATTCTGTAATAACAGAAATAAATTTAAAAATACCGTATTATTCATCTAATTTAAACAGACAACCGCTACACGGAATTCTAAAAACAAGAAAACATAATATACCTAATATAGAGGACTTTCGGGTAGGAACTAGTAAAAAAAATGATTATTATAAACCGAAATCAGATAGTTTATATGAAAAAACGAAATCTTATTTAAATCAGTGTAATAGAATTAAAAAAGCGTATAAAGAAAAACATAGAGAAATTCAAAGAATATTTAATTATGTTAAAAAATTATCTGAAAGTAGGCCAGATATACCCATTAAAGACGCAAATATTAATGAAGTTATACAATATTTAGAAAATAATATTAAAATAGAAGACATAAAAAAGAAAAATATTGAATTAAACAAAAAAAGAAAGGAACAAAATGAGTGGATAATTGAAAATGAAAAAATATATAAGGAATTAATGGAAAGATTAAAAAAAATGAAACAATAATTATTAATTAACATTAAGCGTATAAATTCATTAAGCGTATAAATCCAATTTCTTATCATAATTGTGTTTTTCGCATAATTCTTTAAACTCATCTATACCGTTATGTAAATTATCATAGTCATCCATATAAATCATTAAATATTGTTGTAATACAGCAGTTGTATATTTAAATCTATTTATTAATTTATAAAAATCTTTAAAATATTCTTTTTTCTCTGGAAAGAATTTTTCAAACATAAATTGTGTTTGTTTCTTTGTAGCAAATGTGAAATGTATCGACTTATCAATTCTGCCAGGTCTTTTTAAAGCAGTATCTAAATTACATTCATAATTAGTTGTCATTATAGTAATCATTTCATCTCTAAACGCCAATCCGTCTAAACAATTTAATAAAGCACTAAAACTCAAATTACTTTTATATCCGTCATTTTCTTTTCTTTCCTTAAATAATACATCTATGTCTTCTAAAACTAATATTGTATCTTTTGGAATTTTACGAATAGCTCTCATAAAAGCATTGTCATCTAAATCCTTATTAAAGTTTAGAATAGCAATATTACATTTTAACTCAGAAGCAATAGCAAATATTAAACTTGTTTTACCTGTTCCAGGATAACCTTCAAACATAATATTTTTCTTATATGGAATACCTAACCTAGAATATCTTTCCTTTGTTTCTTTAGATTTAAATTTCTTAATATATTCTAATACTTCATTTTCTAATCCATTAAGATAAATAGTATTTAATTTACGGGGTAATCTCTTTGTTAATAATTCCCAATAATCGTCAAAGAAATAAATAGATACCTTTCCTTCTTCATTATTTATCTCCATAATATTCTCTTCATAAAAAACACGCGCTTCATCTACAAATTGTTTAACTATTTCCTTGTATTCTTCAAGTGTTTTATCTCCTTCAAAAATTTTTAAAGTTATTTCTGTATTATATAAATAATGATGTATATTTTCATCATTAATTTCTTCACCAACTTTTTGAATATCTATTTCTATATTCAAATCCTTATATAAAATATTATTTTTACCATATGGTATCATATAATAATATGAACCCGTTTCACAATTATAAACTTTACCTATAATAGATTCATTTGATTTATCTATTAGAAATTGATGTCCGTAATATTTAACTGATACACCTAAACGAATATTACCATTATTTATATTGAGTTGATATTTTGGTTGTTCCATATTTTTATAGATAAAAACAAAAAAAATAATTTAAATCAATTTTAAAAATAAAGGGTTTTTCTAACTTAAAAGGAAAGTTATTAATAATAAATATGAATTTATTATATATTTTTACATTATTTTTGAGTATATCACCTTTTATTTTAGATTTTACAATCGCGCAAAATAATACAAATAATAATTTATTGGAACCTAAAGAATATTATTTAATTATATTAGGAATATTAGTAGGAACATTAATATTTTTATTTATTGCTTTTTCATTTTTGTGTATAAGAAATAATAGAACTTTTAATAATATGAGAAGAAGAATAACCGAATATCATAATCCACTATATCCACGATATGATATTGATGAAGAATTTATATATTATGAAAATAGATTAAATAATCAACAAATTAAAAATGGTCCATATAGACAGAATAGTTTAGGACAAAATAGTTTGAGACAGAATAGTTTAGGACAGAATAGTTTAGGACAAAATAGTTTGAGACAGAATAGTTTAGGACAGAATAGTTTAGGACAAAATAGTTTGAGACAGAATAGTTTGAGACAGAATAGTTTAGGACAAAATAGTTTTGAATATCCAAATAATGCTTTTCAAGATTATGAACCACAAGAAATAAATAATGATTTATATTCTGTTCCTAATAAAAAAAATGATTTCGAAGAAGGCGAATATTTAGAAATAAAGGAACAACCTACTTTTAAAAGGCGTAATTCGTGTGATATAACCGAGAATACTATACAAAATAAAGTAGTAGAAGATTTAGATGATAAAGAAAAAATTAATGAAGATAAAAATAATTTGTTAAATGAACTAAAAAAATCATTACCTAATTTAATTCCTAAAAATATGATTAATAAAAAAAATATTATATATAATTAAATGGCAACAAATTATAAAGATATTTATTATAGACATAATCCTAGAAAAAACATAAAATGTAATCCTCTTTATACGGATAGTTACAAACCATATTTCGAGACTTTTAGTAATAAAGCAACAGTCGGCAATTCCTCTTCTCTTAGAAATTCACCATCTATGAGTAATACAAAAAATTTAAATAATAAAGCTAGTTATAATTTAGACCAATCTGATTTTAAGATAAATGGTGGAAATTACGAGGATAGTTATAGTTATATAGACAGTCCGGAAGATGAAAAAATAAATTTATTGTGTAAAAATAATAAATATATTTTAGAAAATAAGTCTTCCGAGAAAATGTATGATTTAAATTTAGATAAGTTAGTAGATAGAAAAAAAGACGGTGAAATAAATAATATTGATATGTTACATAATGCGAAAATTATTAAGTCAATGAATTATAATAGGAGTCACGTGGAGTCGGTAAATAAAATATCTAATAGATTAATAAGAAGTTTAAATGATAACGTAGTTAGAAGTAATCAATTATCTAATTTAGACGATCCGTTTTTTAGTCATCCGGCACATAATAATTATAAATGGAAAAATTCATATTTTAAACAATCTACAGATAAGAATATTGGTGGTAAATGGTGGAATTTGAAAGATAATGTCCCTACACCATTAAATGCCGGCGCAGTAATAGATTATAGAAAGAAACAACCCGCAAAAGTTAATTATAATACTATTGATTATAAAAATTAAATATATAAAAATTAATATTTTTTAAAATAAACTTTTTTTATTATATAATTACTAAAAAAAGTTATATTATTATATTATATATAATGCGTAAATTAACAAAAAAAAATAAAAAAAATACAAAATTATTGAAAAAATTATTAGGTGGTAGAGTAGAAATTAAAAAACCAGTAACAAGAAAGAAAGTGGTTGATGATATATATGATAATTATCTTTCACAGTATTTTGACACGGCTTATAAAGGGAAAGATTTAGATATAAGTTCTAATAGTATTAATTGGGGGATAGGTGTAGAACATGAGGCGCAATTTTTTCATATAAGTAAAAATACAGGTAGTTTTAAAAATACAAATATATTATTTGATTCACAGGAATCAACTTGTTATTTAACTTATGATAAAACCGAAAATGGGTCTTGTTGTTTACATTTAAAAGATAGTTGTTATTATGATATTCCAGAAATAAAAAAATTAATGAAAAATAGGGTAAAATTAAATAAATCAGATATTGAATGGTTAAAAAAAATACCATGGGAGGCAACTGGAAGATTTGTAAGAGATTGTAAACCTACAACAATTATTTTAAAAAGATCTCCGATTTTAATGCCTGAATTTATTACTGGAAATCATAAAAATAGAACAATCGAATCAATATATGAAGAATTATTATTCCTTGAAAAAAAATTTATAGACCTTCAAATGAAAAACCCACATACAAGACAGAAAGTTAAAAAATATGGTGAAATTAGAACTGTTCCATATGGTTCAGTTGATAATATTTTAGTTCCAGAAAAAGGGACTATGCATAAAAAAGAATATAATTTTTATAAATATAAATATTTAGATTATGTGGGTAGTTATCACTTAACTTTTACTTTACCTTGTAGGGAAAGTATTACTAATAAAGAATTTGTAGAATTACATCAAAACTTTGCGAATCAATTTCAATGGATTGAACCACTCTTAATTGCTTCTCTATTTTCAGGTGATCCTAGAACTATTACTAAAGAAGATTATGAAAAGAAAATTAGAGGTTCATTTAGAATACTTGCTACGGGTTGGGGAAATCTTGCGGGAAGTGATGTAAGAAAAATAGGTACTAAAGGTGTTGGTAGATACGCTAATATCGAATCTGTATGGAGGAAGAGTTTAGATTTTAAAGAAACAGAAAGATTAATGAATTGTAATAGTAAAGTTAGGTTTGATCAAAGTGTGGGTATTTTAAGTAGTGATATAAGAACATTTGGTTTTAATTATACTAAAAAATGTCCGGGTAAAGAATGTCCTAAAGTAAGTGGAGCTCCCATGGTATATCCGAATGGATTAGAAATCCGTATATTTGACCATTTTAATAGTGTTCATTTAATAGATCTTCTGCGTTTTATGGTTTATTTATCTGAAAATTCTAGAGTTTTTGAAACTAAAAATTATGTTTATGATAATTTAAGTTGGAAAACAGCCGTTAGAAAAGTTATGAAAGAAGGATGGAAAGCGATTTTAAGTGATAGTTATTTAAATGAATTGAGAAAAAATCTTAATTTAGAACTCAATTTCCGCAATAAAACAGCAATTGGTTTTATGAAAGCAGTTAATGACGAATTATTTATGAAACATAAAAATGGTCTATTCACAACTCTTATTATTGAAAAAAGATATAGAGACGCACCTAATATAGTAGAATTAAATAGATTTTCTTGGCAAATATCATTTAATGATAAATATCAAACTGTTATGAAAAATCTTATGAAAGAAAACTTTAAAAAAGGACAAAAAATTACTATGGATAAATTTGAAAAAGTATTATTCACAAAATTTACTAAGTCAATTTGGAAAGATTATGTTATTGATATTTTATATACTTTGGAAGCAAAACCATATAAAATGTTAGAATTAAAATATCCGGGGGGTGTTATTACAAGTATAAAATATATTAAATAACATATATTAACTTTAAAATATATTAAATAACATATATTAAAATTACATATTAAGTGATTTACTAGTTATAAATCCGATATTAATAAATAATACTATTAATAGTATTCTAATAAACATATCTAAAATTAGTTCTAAATTAATTTCGGCATTTAAAAATTTTATTTTTTTTTTTTTTTTATTTATATTAGCGTGAACTATTTTTAATAAAAAATTTTCTACTAATGTATCTTTTATATCATTAAAAGTTAAAGCGATAAGAAAACCGAATAAACTATTAATAATAGTATTCATATTTAAAGTCATTATTTCTTTATTTTCTGGTTTAACAGAATTTAACATATGTTTCATTGATAAAGTTCTCATATATAATTATATAATAAATTTTTTTTCTTAATAATTATATCTTAATAAATGTATCTTAATAACTTGATAATGATTGAGAATATGGGTTTTTCTTAAAAGCTGATAATATATCGTCTTCTATTCTTTCTGTATTCATTTCTTGTGGTAATGGAACTTTATCACTTGTATTTCTTCCATCTAATTTACCAGGAACGGAACTATATATTTTATTAACGTTCATTTCTCTTATATTAACAATATCACTTTCTAATTTCCGAATATCAATATTAATACTGTCTTCTCCTGAATTCATAGGAACATTACAATCAGTAGGTTTTCTTCCTACAGCAATTTTCTCTTTATTGAAATTTAAAGCAGCATTATATGCGTCTTCATATGACATAGGTTTATCATTTTTACTATCGGCATTTCCCGTATATTCATTATCAGAAGTAAATTGTTTATGTGTAGTTTTAGCGTCATATTCCGTTACTAAATAACCTTCTCCCCCGCCTTTACCAACGTCTCCATCCGCCTGTCCAGTATATTCATTGTCAGATGTAAATTGTTTATTAGTATTAGGTGCTTGTACTCCCTTGGTGAGATATCCGTCTCCTTTATCTACGCCGGGCATTCCTACATTTCCAGTTCGAATGTCATTAATATTAGTATCTTTAATGGTTGGTTGGGGGACATCGTTTGGGTCATATACTATATGTCTATTATTACCATTAAGATTAATTGTTTTATCAACTTCGTCTAATGTTTCTCTTACTGTTTTTTTAACTTCATCTTGATTATATATTTTTCCTCTCTTTGCTTCATTACCAATATTTCCTTCTCTATTGTCGTGAATATTCGTTTCTTTAATGGTTGTTCTTAAGACATCATTAGGGTCGTGAACTGTTACTTTACTTGGACCGTTAATATTACCGGACCTAACATCATGAATATTAGTTTCTTTGAGAGTAGTTCTTGCTACGTCATTTGGGTCATATACAGTAATTTTGTTAGGACCGTTAATATTTCCACTTCTATTATCGTGAATATTAGTTTCTTTAATAGTTGTTCTCGCAACGTCATTTGGATCATATACAATTAATTTCTTTGGTCCATTAATATTTCCAGATCGCGAGTCATGTATATTAGTTTCCTTAATAGTTGTCCGTAAGACATCATTTGGATCATATACCGTCATTTTCTTTGGTAATTGTGCTCCGAAATTTCCATTTGGGCGAGGATTTCCTATAAAGTTTTCCTTTCTGGTAGTTTTAAATAAATCTTGAATTGGTGCTATAATAGATTTAATTGCTGAAGTAAGATTAAGTTTTGGTGCTTCTTTTTGTGTAGTATCTCTTTCATTTAAAGGCATTACAATAGAATTCTTACCATAATTTTCTTCATCTTCATTTGGATTCCAAGAACCTTCTTTTGCTAAATTTCTAATACCACTATTAACATAACAATTTTTTCGCGATTTTCTATATAATCCTTTTTTCTCTGGTCTTTTATTAACTGTAGGAGCAGCACCTCCGGAATATGAAGTAGAACATTGTCTATTAGTTCTTTTAGCTCTAACTTTTTCTCTTACTTTATTTTTGGCATTTACAACAGAAGTAAAATATCTTCCTTCACAATTATTATAATATTTATCAGGTCTGTTTTTATTAACTTTCGCGGTAATACCTCTTTGTAATTCTTTTTGTCCAGAAATAACTCTACCTTTATATTGTTTTTTAGGATTACTTAATACTCTTAATTGATCAATATTTTTGGGCATTATAAAATCTCTTTTATTAGTTTGATTTAATCCTCCACAAGGTTTACTAGAATATCCTTGATCTAAACCTGGACCTACATGAACTTTTTCTACAGGGTGTTCATTAGTTCTTAATTGTGAAGGTATAAATCTTTCAAATATTTCATTATTATGAATATTACTACCATTAACGTGTCCAACATTCTTTTGTGGTTGAAACATAAATTCCACGGATTCTTTATTTTTAAAATTCTTAATTTGTCCTGTAAAGGTTTCTAATTTAGAACTGGTTACTTCTGGATTTAAATTTTGTTTTATATTACTACCAAAAAAAGGTTCCATATTATTATGTTTAAATTCAGAAGCCTTTATTGATTGTCCAGTTAAATTACTAGTTATATATTTTTTATCTCCTGAATTTTCCATATCTTGAAATTGTTCGTGTATTTTAAATTTATTACTTTTGTTTAATATATTTTGATTAAAATCTCTTGGAATAATACCACTCTCCATAGGGTTTCTTGCTCCTTGGAAATTTCTATCTACTAGGTTAGATTCAAATTGTCTCGCATTTAATGATATATTATTTTGATATATATTTTCTTGATTTCTTTGTTGGTAATTAGACATTTATAATTATTATATATTTTATTTTTACTTTTATTTACTTTTATTTACTTTTATAAAATTGATTTTTAATAAAAAAATACTTAAATAAAATATAAATAAATACATAAATGGTTATTCAATATGACGAAAAGATATTTTTAGATACATATACTAAATTAGATCCTATACTTAATAAGGAAAATACAGAAATTAAAGATTTATTTAGTTCTATTTATAATACTAATTTTCAAAATTCCCTAAAAATAATTGAAGAATCTATTCAAAAAGACTCATTTTTAGGAAATTATAAAAATAAGAAAAATAAAAGGAATTATAATGGTAATAATTATAATAAGAAAAAACATTATAATGTTCCGAAAACAAGAAAAACAACATTTTTAAATAAGGATACTGGAAAGGAAGATAAAATTAAAAAAGAAATTAATGGAACTTTGAATAAATTAACTATAGAGAATAGTGATAACATATTTTTGGCAATTTTAAAAATATTTGAGGAAAACATTGATATATTTGATTATGAAACATTTGTAGATAATTTGTTTGATAAGGCAGTTATGCAACCTACCTATTGTCCTTTATATGTTAAGTTATTTATTATAATGGATAAAAAACATAATACAATGGATAGTAAAAATGAAGGGAAATTTTCGGATTTGTTAGTAGAAAAATGTGAATTATTTAAATCTATGATAGAGGAGTTTGGAGAGAGTGATGATGACGTTTTAAATCCTGAAAATTATGACGATTTCTGTTTAAAAAATAAACAAAAAGTTTTTAAAAAGGGGTTCGCCCAATTTATAGGTGAATTATATAAAAATAATTTTGTAAATGAAGACTTCCTAAATGATTATCTAATGGCTTTAGTTAATAATATCATTTACAATTTAGATAATGATAATACTAATATAGAGAATAGTTCTATTTGTTTAATTCAGTTAGTGGATACAACAATGAATAAAAGGCAATTTTTAAAAACAGCAGTTTATCCTAAAATAAATGATATTATAAAATACAAAATCATTCCTAAAAAGATTAAATTCAAATTTCTTGATTTATTAGAAGATAAATGAGAATAAATATAGGAATGAAATGCGAATAAAATACAATATAATTTTATTCCTTTTAATAAATGATTAATCACGATTTTTTAGTTTCTAATAAACAACAATTAGTTGAAATATATCAGAAAGAAAGATTTTTTAATAATCAAGGTCAAGAAGGTGCCTTAATCATAAATTTTAGTAAGGAAGATAAAGTCGATGTTTTTTATTGGACTATGGACCAAATGACCGAGGATTACAGAGTAAAATTGATTGAAGAAATAAAAAAAAATATAGATGTAAAAAATGTATCTTATTTTATTGCTTTTGATTTAGAAAATATAAATGTTATTTCTATCAAAAACGAATTATAAAGTTATATTTATTTATAAATTATTTAAGGAAGATTGTTTGCGATATGTTGTGCCATTTTATCTGGCATAATACCTTCTGTAAAACAATCATAGTATGGAAAATCTGGAATATCTAGAACATTAATTCCTAGGTTTCTAAGAACCATAACAGTTACATTTTCCTTCCAGATTCCAAAGAAAGTTGCTTGATTCGCATAATAAAATACCTCAAACTCTTCTTGTGTTTTATTTATTTTTTGGTTTGTATAATAATTGACATAATCATGTATATCAATATTTTCTTGAACAAATTGCTGATTAGCTTGTTGAACTTTGTTATCTTCAATATTCATTTGTGAATTAACCATTTTTCTTTTCTTAATTAAGATTAAGGTAATTCAATTTTTTAAAATGTATATATCTAAATCCTTTATACATTTAATAAGTATTATATATCTTATTGTTTTTATACTTATTATTTATTATTGTCGTAAATATTTTCTCGAAATAAAAAATAGTTATAACCCTACATATAAGGAATCCTTTATTCCGGATAACACTGAATATAATGAATTCTTTATTCCTGATTACCCTACATATAATGAACTTTATATTGATTATTTTAAAGAGAAAAAAATTATAAATATAAAATATTTAGGTTTTTTGCCTAATTCTGATTCATTTGTTAGTAAAAATAATTTATGGAATATTCTCCGTTCTACTAAATATTCTCATATTGTTCCTAAAACATACTTATTAGATAACTATTATGATTTAGAGAATTTTAAAAAAGACCATCATAAAGATAAATTATATATTCTTAAGAAAAATATTCAAAATAAAAAAGGACTAAAACTAATACAGGGAAATTATAATACTATTATCAATACATATAATTTAGAAAACTATAAGTTAGTTCAGGAATTTATTTTCAATACTATTTTAGATAAACAATTTGTTATTCGTATTTACATTTTAGCAATTAAAAGACTAAATCAAAATAAAGTTAATGTTTACTATAATAAATATAATAAACTATTGTTCGCAGAAAAAAACTTAGCACAAAATAATTTTAAAAGTAAAATGTTAATTACTAACTCTAAACATAATATTCCGGAAAATCCTAAAAACTTAGCACAAAATAATTTTAAAAGTAAAATGTTAATTACTAACTCCAAACATAATATTCCGGAAAATCCTAAAAACTTAGCAGAATTTAAAAACATTATTAAATCATTTGATACTAATAAAATAGATACTAATAAAATAGATACTAATAAAATAGATATATTATTAGGTATAAAATATATAATTACTAAACAATGTGAAAATGAAAATAAATTATTTAATTTTAGTCAATTTCAATTATTTGGTATAGATATTATTTGTGATGCTAACCTAAATTGTTATTTGTTAGAAATTAATAAAAACCCTAATATGTCTAATTTCCATTCTGAAAAGGAAAAAATAGAAAAACGGGAAATAATAAAAGATATGTATACCTTAGTAAAGAACTCCGAAAAATTAAATTCCTTTATAAGTCTGTAGTTAAAAATAAAATAGTAATATAAAATAGAAAATATATTTATATATAGTATATGGAGGAAGAATTGAAAAAATTATCTACACAAGTAGATTTATTAATAAATCATAAGGATTTTGGAAAAGAAAATTTTATAAAATTTACTAAAATAATATATAATGTAGAAAATATTAAAATATTACAATCCTTTTTTTTATTGTTACAAAAATACTATGAAGAAAATGAAAGGAAGAAAAAAAAGAATAAATATCCAAAAGTAGATATATCTTTTGTTAATATAAAAAAATTCTTTTCTTTTTATACAATTTTATTTTATCCAGAAATAATGAATACAGACCCGAAATCAATAACATTTAAAAATCTTAAATCTAAAGGTTATACTATGAAAATATATTTTTTAATGGTGGTTAATTTATTAAAAAAAGAAGAATTATGGGATGATAAAACAAAAATGAAATTATTATTAAGAGTAAGTGAATTTATGAGTAATTATAGTGAATATATATCAAGATTTGATGATTGGAAGGATATGGATAAAGAATATCTTATGTATAATTTGACTAAAACATATTACAATTTAGAAAAAGATTTCAGAGAGATAGAAATAAAAGAAGGTGATAAAAATTCTGGAGAATTATATGAACTAACTAAAAAAAATGTTGAATCTGAAAAGAACAAAATAATGAGAAAAATTCTTATATTAGATAAAAAAAACGGCGAAGAAAAATTTAAAAGTTATTATGAACTTTTATTGAAAAGGGAAGAATTACAAGAAAAACAAGAAGAATTTATAGATAAATTAGTCAAATCATTCCATAAAAATATGAAAAAATCATTTTGGGATATAATGAAACAAGATTTAGAAAAATCACCACCCGAAACATTAAATTTTATCAATAATCTTAAAGAACTTATAAATACTATTATTGGGTGTGTACCTAATAAAGTAGAATATAGAAAAGAAATTAATAGAGTTATTGACGTAGAATTAATAGACCAAATGATTAAACATAATGCTTATAGATACGACGATTTAGTTAAAGTGGTGGAATATGTAAATGGTTTATTATGGAAATTTCAGTCTCCTGCCGAAGATTCTAATACAGAATTATATGAAAAAGAAATTAAAAATATGATACAAAAAAAAAATAATATTATAGAAGTATTGATTTTTTTCCTTTCAAATGTTATGGAAAAATTTGAAAATATATTATTATTGAGATATAAATTCTTTGAAAATAAAAAGAAAATTAATTAATTAATTCAATTTAAATAAATAAATAATTATTTTAATATAAATCTATAAGAAAATGTGTGGAATTTTTGCCGTAGTTGGAAATGAACATTCCGACAATTATGATACAAAAAGAGAAAAATTCTTAGAATGTTCTAAAACTCTAAGACACCGTGGTCCTGATTGGAATGGTATTCATATTGATAATGAAAGAAAGTTTGTTGTTGCTCACGAAAGACTTTCTATTATTGATGTAGATAATGGTGCCCAACCATTAATAAGTAGGGATGGAAATATAGTATTAACAGTAAATGGGGAAATATATAATCACCAAGGATTAAAGGATATAGTATTACAGGGTAGTTATGATTTTAAGACAAAGAGTGATTGTGAGGTTATTATTCCATTATATCAGAAATATTGGACGCCGTTTGTGGATATGTTAGACGGTGTATTTTCTTTTTTCTTATATGATAAGGAAAATAATGATTTCTTTGTAGCGAGGGATCCAATTGGTGTTAATCCATTATATTATGCTTCTAATACAATAGGTGAATTTTGTTTTGCGTCAGAGTTAAAAGCCATTCGAATGTGGGATAAAGATTGTAAAATTCATATTTTTCCTCCGGGGCATTATATGGCAAAGAATAAAGAATTGGTACCGTATTATCAACCAATGTGGAGGGAAAAGAATATTTTAAATTTAGACTATGATATAACTGAAAAAGAGCAATGTGATAAAATAAGAAATGCTTTAACTGATGCGGTTGATAAGAGATTAATGGCGGATGTTCCATTTGGTGTTTTATTAAGTGGAGGATTAGATTCTAGTTTAATAACTTCTATAACAAATAAAATTTTAAAGGAAAGAAGTAATGATAAGAAAGGGTGGGGTGAAAAATTACATTCTTTTTCTATAGGATTAAAAGGTGCTCCTGATTTAAAGTATGCGAGAGAGGTTGCAGATTTTTTAAGAACAGTTCATCATGAGTTTAATTTTACTATCCAAGAAGGTATTGACGCTATCCGTGATTTAATATATAAATTGGAGACATATGACGTAACAACAATAAGAGCAAGCACTCCTATGTATTTAATGTCTAGAATGATTAAAGCATCTGGGATAAAAATGGTATTATCGGGAGAGGGAGCAGACGAAATATTAGGTGGTTATTTATATTTCCATAATGCGCCGAGTGAGGAAGATTTCCATAGAGAATGTATTGATAGAGTAAATAACTTACATTATTTTGATTGTTTAAGGGCAAATAAGAGTACTATGGCGTGGGGTGTTGAAGTTCGTGTTCCTTTTTTGGATAAGAGATTTTTGGAAACCGCAATTCCAATAAGACCTGATTTAAAAATAAGAGAAAGGGAAAAAGGACATCCAAAAATAGAAAAATATATTCTTAGAAAGGCATTTGTTGAGAGTATGAATCCAGAAGGATATAAATATTTACCAGATAGTGTATTATGGAGGCAGAAAGAGCAATTTAGTGATGGTGTAGGTTATAACTGGGTTGATTCACTTATAAAGGAGACGGAAAAGAATATTGAAGATACCGAAATGTTAGATTTAGATAATATGTATCCTATAAATACTCCAAAGACGAAAGAGGCTTTATATTATAGAAAGATATATGAGGAATTATTTCCAAATTGCGAGAATGTATCTAAATACTGGATACCTAATACATCGTGGGAGGGTGTTAAAGAAGACCCTTCTGGTAGAGCACAAAATATTCACGACGAACATGACGATAATTTTTAAATATATTATTTTGATTTATGTTTTTTATTTCTCTTTGTATTAAATAATTTACGTTTTTTATTTCTCTTTGTATTAAATAATTTACGTTTTTTATTTCTCTTTGTTTTTTTTATACCACCCCCTTGGAACATTGCTTTTCTATTACTAACTGATGGTATTATTGTTTTTCCTTTTATATGTTGAATAATACCTTCGACAGCATTTAATTCAATTGTCTCTGTCTTTTTCTCTTTCTTATTACTAGCCTTTAATTCCGGTTTTTCTAGAAATTTGAATACATAAAATGAAGGCATTTCGGTATGTGAATATAGAAAAAAATCGTCTGGTTTACTAAATATCTTTTCATTTAAGGATTTAAAACCGCCCCAATATGGTTCTGCTATAGTTGTTTTACAGCAAACGGGGGGTGGTTTTTGTCTTTCACATTTTGGTTCGGTTTCCGCGCAATTTATAAAATCTTCATGTAAAGTATCAATATATGTTTCGTTTTTTTTTTTCTTAACAAATAATTCACTTTCACTTTCCTTTTCATATTCTATTTTCTTTGGTAAAAAATAAGGAGCATCACACATCATATAACCATAATTTGAAGTAAAGAATACATTTTTAGTTTCTTGCCCCATAAATATTTGTAAAGTTTCTAAGTGTTCATTTAATTCTGTATATGGTATTGAAGGATTATTATTAAGTCTAAATGTTTTATATTTTTCAAAATCTAATGTACGATCAATTTCAATTCTTACAAATTGTATTGTTGTACTTCCCGCATTAATTAAAAGTATAGGATATAAATCTTCTAATTTTGTTAGTTTTGTTTGGTTTGTTTGGTTTGTTTCGGCTAATAAAAGAGTATCTAATAATCCTTTTTTGTCTAATAATTTTAAATATTGTATAAATGCATTTGCTTCTAAATATGCTTCTTTTTCAGGACCAAAATAATTAGGATTTTTATTATCAAAAAGAAATTTTTTTCTTGCCAAAAATTCTTGTAATATTTTAGAATTATATTTAAAAGTTTTCAATTTTGCAGCAGTAGTGGCATCAGCAGCAGTGGCATCAGCAGTGACAGCCGCAGCAGCCGCAGCAGCGGTTCCTTTGGTATCCGATTTCTTACATTTTTCCACGTGTCCGCCTGATATAAATATGTAAAGTTCATTACCTTCTATATTACTATTATAATATTCCATACACTTATCCTCTGATTTTAGATAGTTATCTTTATTAAAATCATAAAAATAAATATTTTCTTCTTTCTTTCCATCTTTCACTAATAATTCATATTTATAATCATATTTAGATAATTTAATACCCGAACCAGAAAATTCTAAAATAACTATATTTTTATTACCGCCAATTAATTTTTTTTTTTTTGTATTGATATTTTTTTTTTTTTTTTGATACATATAATATATTAATATAAAATATTAAAAATTGAATAAATAAAGTAATTCATTTAAAAAATAAATGTATTCTAATAAATTTAGAAAATATAATCAACAAAAAATTTATAATTTTTTTACAAATATTGTAAATCAATTTGAAATTAAAGAAAATAAAAAATTAATATATCAAAGCAATAAATTTGAATTAAAAAAATTACAAAATGTTTCAATCGACGATATTATTTGTGATTCCAAAACGGACTTAGTGTGGTTAAAAAAACACAATATTAAAAATAATCATTTAATTTTAGAAAATCCAAATTTTAATGTTAAATGGTTTGATTTATTTGATAAAGAATATATAAACCAAAATAAAATAATTTTCAAAATACTAAGTTATAGTAATTTATTTGAAAAAGAATGGTTATTAAAATTTCCTAATATGAATTGGTTATATACAGAATTAGTTAAACATAAAAACTTTGATTATGAATGTTTTATGTTAGTAAAAAATAATTTTGTTTATATTGAACCATATATATATCATAATAAAAACTTTGATATAAAGTGGATAATTGAAAATCCAGAACTACCTTGGAATATGGAAATGATTTTTGCCAGTGATAATTTTGAATTGGAATGGTTAACACATTTTCCTAAAAAAACTTTCACGCAGAAAGAATTATATTATATATACAAACATAAAAACTTTGATATAGATTGGATTGAAAAGTTGGGAATAGAACCAGATTTTAAATTAATCAGCACTAATAATAATTTAACTGAAAAATGGTTTTTAAAATATCCTAGTTCTAATTGGGAAACTAACCTAATTAAAACTAGCAAAAATTATAAAACAAGTTGGATTATAGAATATCCTTTCTTAGAATGGGAACAATATTTCTATTCTCATAATTATACTTGTGATAAAAAACTAAGAGATATATCAGACTTTACGATTGAGATGTTTTTAGAAAATCCAAACGCAAATTGGAATTATCAAGAAATCTCAAGTAGTAAATATTTTAATGAATCTTGGTTTAAAATACCAAATTTACTATTAAAAAAACTTGATTTATCAATACTTATAAAAAATCCTAATTTTCGAATAGATTGGGTTAAAAATAATCCTGAATTAAATTGGAATTTTGGAAAACTAACTTATTCAAATAAATTTGAACTGGAATGGCTTAATATATTTCTATCAAATGAAAATTATAATAAGTTAGTTGACCAAAATATTATTTATTCCAATATTGTAAGTAATTCTAAATTTAAAATAGAATGGTTAGAACAATATCCCATTTTAAAAGAATATACTTATTTTTATAGAATTCTAAATCCAAATTTCCAATTAGAATGGTTAGATAAATACCCAGAATTAAATTGGAATTTGGCACATATTTCTAAAACTAAAAATTTAACTTATGAATGGTTTTTAAAAAATCCACATATAAAATGGAAATATATTGATTTATTTAAAAATGAAAATTTTATTAGGTCGATGAGTTTATATAATCTAAAATATTATATGAAAATTGTAAAAATACAAATGTGGTGGGCAAGAATATATCATTCGCCATATACTGAAATCGGAAAGAGAGTTCAAAAAAGAAAATATGAAGAATTATTTTCAAGTAATTAATAGATAAATATATGTGGTTAAACCAAAGAGAATACCTCCCCATATTCCATCTACTAATACTGTTTTTAAATCCCATTTTTTAAATACTGCTAAATTAGTGCTTTCATATACTCCATAAATAATCCAACCAAAAATTACGGCATCTCTAACAATTTGATAATTATTTTTATAATTTTTTTTATTTTTAATAATGAAGTAATATAAACCAAAAATCATAATTGGATAACATATTGCAGCTCCTAAATAATTCAATTTAATATCTGAACCCTGAATAGTTTTAATTTGTTTGTTGAAAAATCCTTTAATTAAGGTTAAATAAATTGAATCAATAACGAGCATAATAATTGCTATATAAATAATATTTTTTATCATATAATATTAATTTATAAAAAAATATATACATAATATAAAATGAATAATGAAATAGAAATTACACAATCTAAAAATTTTGAAACGGACGAAATTATTTGCCAATTGAAATCTTGTGATAAAAAAACACCCAAATTCTCTCTAGACGGACAAATGAAACTTTGTAAAGTTGTTGATATTTACGACGGAGATACTTGTAGAGTAGTATTCAATCATAATGGACATATTAATAAATGGAATATTAGAATGAATGGATATGATTCGCCAGAAATGCGACCTTCTAAATCATTAGAGAATAGATTGGAAATAAAAAAAAAAGCAGTAGAATCTAAAAACTTCTTAAAATCATTAATCGCAAATTCGCCCGACCAATTAGTATATTTAAAATGCGGGGGATTTGATAAATATGGTAGATTATTAGGTGAATTATTTGTAAATCACGAAGACGAAATATCTGTAAATCAACAAATGATAGATAATAATTATGGTTATGTTTATCACGGTGGAACTAAAAAAATATAATTATTAATAATATATTGAAGAATTATAAAAAAATAAAATATATATATATATGATTAAAAAAACAAAAAAAGGAGGCGCGTATAGAAATCAACATTCAATTAAAGGTTCAAATATATTTGAAAATACAATTTTTAAGGCAATATATAAAGGACATTATGGAGATATTGATTTAATAAAAAGAACTTTATTGTTAGAAAAAGAAAAAAATAAAACAATATTCAAAAAAGATCAAGTATATTATAATTTTTTATTATCACTAATTCAATATTCAATACCAATAAGAAAACATATTTTTATGTATTTTTGGGGTTTAATAAGTAATTATAATCCTAAAATAGAAAAAAATACACAAACCTTATCTCTAGAAAAAAATGTTATTGCTTATAATAAGATACATAAAATTGATTATAACCAAAACATTGTAGAAGGTGATATTGTTTTTATATGTATTGTATGTAAAAAATTATATTATGCTGATTTATTATTAGATGATTATATAAAAAATAATAATAAAATATCTAGAACTGGAAAAATTAATAATGAAGTTAAGGATATATTTAATTTATTATATAGTTATTTAGATGATACTTTAGAAAATGTAATTTCGAAATTAATAATTAAAATTATAAAAAAAATAATAAGTTTGGGTTATGATATAAATAAAGTAATATCTCCGAGTAAACATAATTGTATAGAACACGCATTACGTAAAAATAATATATTTTTTATTAAAGAAATGAAAAATTTTTTAAATTTATCATATAATAATAAATCGGGGGTTTTAGGATTTAATAAAGTAGATTATTTATTTACAGCTTTTTATTATTCAGATATTGAAATATTCGATATTATTTTATCACGTTGTAATGAAAAAAATTTTTTTAAAATATATAATAGTGTTGACGGTAAAATAAAAGAAGAAATTGTAAATTTTTTTTTGAATTTTCATTCAATGTTTAATATAGAAGCCTACATTAAATTTTTCAAATTATTTAATAAAATTTCTATAAGAAATGAAAGATATTTAAGAAAAGTTTTTAGAGAAAATATGATATTTAAAGCATATAAAAAAGAAATAATAATAAATTTATTATTAAATTATGATAAAATTTATAATTCTGTACAAATAGGTTTATATATGAATAAATTTTTAAATTTTTGTTTTAGCGAATTTATAGATATTAATTTGAAAATTAAATTTAATAGTTTATTTCAAAATGTACCAATAATACCACAGCAAAATAAATTAATAAACTTAATTAATATTATGTCTTTATTTAATGTCTATGGGGCGTTTAAGTACTTATTAAATAAAGGAGCAAATTTTAATGATAATTATATAGGTTTATTTTCAGAATCCTTAAATATTATTGGATTTATTACTGAATTAAATATAGTTGAAACATATTTAATTAATAAATCTTTTGAAATACGCAAAAATAATGATAATTTTGATATTATATATTTATTGGGGATAAAAAATAAAGGCATATTAAGATTAGAATTAAATCCAGAATTAGCAGATTTTATATATTTTAATTTACCAGAAGATTTACATCACCAATTTCAAGGTGCTCCTATTTCTACAAATATTGTAGATTTAGTATTAATAATGGGAAACATAGCATTGGCAGACTTTTTAAATATATATTTAATAGAACCAACTTATAATAGTAATATAAAAACACCTATTACCCCTCCTCCAAATTTTAATACACCTCCTACAAGTGAATTACCCTCATATAGGAGTAATTCATGGATTAATATTAATAGTAGTAATATTAGGAATTTTAAAGGAGGGAAAAGAAAAACTAAAAGAAAACATAAAAGAATTATTTAAATTATAATTTAATTTTATTTTATTTATTTTATTTTATTTTTTTTTCCTACTTGGTTGTTTTTTCCTACTTGGTTGTTTTTTCTTTATACCTGCAACTTTTGGCATATCCCGAATGATATAATTACAATCTTCACCAAATAAGAGTTTATTTTCAGTAAATAATTTACCATTAATAGTAGTTTTAGAAAAATAATAAACTTTTTTAATACTACAGTTCTTAAAAGCATTGCTTTCAATATATATATTTTCTTTATTGCTAAAAGTTATTTCGTCTAGTTCCCAGCAATCAAAAAATGCCTTTGTTTGTATTTTTGTTAATTTTTCTGGAAAAGTTATTTTTTGTAATTTTTGACAACCTAAAAACGCTCTTTGTTTTATTTCGGTTAGTTCTGTCATTTCATCTAAATTAATTTCGTTTAATTCTTTGCAACCACTAAATACTTCTTTTTTTAATATTTTTATATTTATAGATAATGTTACTTTGTTAAGATTTGTACAACCCTTAAATACATCATTACCTAATTTTTTTACTGAGTTAGGTATTTCTATTTCTTCTAATGCTGAACAATTTTCAAATGAATAATCTGTAATTTCTTCTACTTTACTTACTTGTTCAAATTCTACTGTTTTTAAATTAGAACAATGTCCAAAAGCAGAAAGTAAACTTGTAACATTATTTTTTATTTTAACTTTTTTTAGACTATAATAACCCCAATAAGAAGAGTATATAATATTTTTATATCCTCCTGCTTCTATTTCTGTTACAAAATCTTCTCCTATTGCACGTAATGTATTAAGTGAATTTGCTCTTCCAATATCAGTAAGACTGTTTTCGTATTCATCTTCATCAACACCTTTATTATAAACAAAAGGTCTACAACTAGTATGAATATATATACCCTGACCATTTATAGCTAATAAATCTGATAATTTTATTTCATCCGGTTTAAATTCTACAACTTGACCATCATAATTTAACATATTATTTATTTTTGTTAGTTCCGAATCATTATCATTGTAATAATAATCAATTAATTCTGTTATAGTTTCAAAAGTTTTACCTTCTTCAGGATGTCTAAAATCAAAATATGGCATTATTTTTTTTAAATCTTCAAAAGTTTTATTTTTATTAAATTCTAATATTTTTTTTGTATGGTATGGACTAATATCAAGTGAATTTGATTTATATGCTCCTGTTAACCTATTATTTTTTCCCTCAGAAATTTTTGTATTTTGTCTATTAAATTGTTCAAATGTCGTTAATCCAATTCTTCTTAATCTACCAATCCCTGTATATATATGGTCATAATAAGATTGTGTTGTTTTATATTTACACTTCAGTCTCTCTTTATCTTCTGTTGGTAGTATATTAAAATAAGAACTATAATGAAATGTTACAGTTGGAAATATTTTTTTTAAATCCTTTAATCTGTTATCCATTTCTTGTTTTGTAGTAATTTTTACTTTAAATTTGTCTTGAACTTCGGTGTGTTCTAAGGGTTTAGTATTGTCAATTACTGATTCTATACCAGAAACTCCAATAAAAATTAATAATGTATTCTCAGGAACTAAAAAACAATCTGTTAATTGCAGAGAGTGACTATTTTGTATATATATGCTTGGATTATTATTTGAATGACTGGTTCTTAATTTAAGAATTTCTGTTTTTCTTTTTTCATTTTCTTGTTTTATTCTTTTTGTTTCTTTTTTTAATTCTACAGTTCTTATTGCTTTTTTTAATTCATTATTAGACATATTATTAAAAGGAACTACCCCTAAATTATTTTCGTTAAACGTTCTTTTATTATAAGCGCCATGATTTACTTTTTTTGTAAAAAAACTTTTTATTGTTTGTAAAGAACCACCTTTTAATTTAAGATTATTTTTATTTTTTTTAGTTGTCTTCTTTAATTTATTTTTAATAAGTATTTCTTTAATTTTTCTATCATTCATATTACCAGATTCAAAATCCAAATAATCTAATAATTTTTTAATTATTAAACTTTGATTTTTTGCCTCATACCAAGTTTTACTATTATCTTTCTTATATACCATTTTATTAGTTTTTTTATTATATCCTATTAAACCACTCTTATTTTTATCCCATAATGAAGAACCAATCCATACAGAGGTATCTTTATGACATTCGATAATTTCTTTCTTCATATATAAAATAATAAAATATTTTTATAATATAAATGAAAATATTAGTAACCGGAGGAACCGGATTAGTTGGTTCCGCAATAAGAAAAATAATAAAAGATTATCCTACTTATGAATTTATATTTGTAAGTAGTAAGGAATATGATTTAACAAGTTTAACAGAAACAAGAATGTTATTTTTAAGTAATGACCCAGATATAGTAATTCATTTAGCAGCTAATGTTGGTGGTTTATATAAAAATATGGAAAAAAAGGTAGAAATATTAGAAGATAATTTACAAATTAATTTTAATATAGTTCAATGTTGTTATAAATATAATATAAAAAAACTAATTGCGTGTCTGTCTACTTGTATTTTCCCACATAATACAGAATATCCAATTAATGAAAATATGTTACATAATAGTGAACCACACTTTTCAAATGAAGGATATGCCTACGCTAAAAGAATGATGGAAATACATATAAGAAAATATAGAGAACAATACAATAAAGATTTTATTTGTATTATACCTTCCAATATATACGGACCTAATGATAATTTTAATTTAGAAGATAGTCACGTTATACCCGGATTAATACATAAATGTTATTTAGCTAAAAAAAATAATACAGAATTTATATTAAAAGGAACAGGAAAAGCACTAAGACAATTTATTTATAGTGAGGATATTGCTAAATTAATTATGAAAATAATAGAAAAAACACATTTTCCATATCCTAATATTATTTTGGCCCCAGAAGAAGAACAAAGCATAAATTGTATTGCTAATATAATAAAAACAACATTTAATATTAAAAATGAAATACAATATGATACAACATATAGCGACGGACAATATAAAAAAACTTCTTCTAATAAATTATTAAAAGAAGTATTCCCAGATTTTCAATTTACTGATATTGAAAAAGGTTTAGAAGAAACTATAAATTGGTTTAATAAAAATTATGATATTAGTAGAAGATAAATTATAAATAAGAGTTAAATTTAAAATATTATACTTGAATTAGATTATTAAAATTTAAGTTTTTATAGTTTTTCTAGTTTTAGGGTTTTACTCTTTTCATTGTTGTAGAGTTTCATTTTCATTTTCATTTTCATTTTATTTTGTGTTTGTTTCTTTTTCTTTATTGTAGTTTTCTTTTTCTTTTCTTTGTTGGGGATTTCATAGTAGAGGATTTCATTGTAGTTTTCTTTTTCTTTGATACGGATTTCATTGTAGTTTTCTTTTTCTTTGATACGGATTTCATAGTTGCGGATTTCATTGTAGTTTTCTTATTAGGTTTATCGAATACCTTATCTGATACTTTTAAAAATAATGGAATTTTATGTATTCCTTCTTTAGTCATATTTTCCATCATATATGTTAAACTTTCTAATTCATATATAGTAATATCTATTAATTCTTCACATTTACTTTCGAAAATTTGGTCTTTCATATTTAATATTTTTTTTACTAAATCAAAAATCTTTTGTTTATTTGTATTATCTTTTCTACCTCCTCCTCCTTGTCTAAATGGATTATTATTATTATTATTAGGTTGTTCTTTCATTCTACTCATCCCTTTTTCTAGTTTTGTTTGAAATGGTGAATTAGTAGAAGGACGTCTTCCCATTCTACTCATTCCACTCTCTAATCGTGATTGTTGCGAACGCATAGGACTAACTAATGGTTCTTGATTAACGTGTTGATTATTTAATACAAGAACTCCCGAAGGAATATTATCAACTGCGGATATACCTTCTGGTATAGGATAATGGACTTGTTCCCAACTATTATTATGTATTTCTTCTACTTTTGGAGGTGAAGAAGAAGGTTCCGTTTCTTCTACTGGTCCTGTTAAAAATCTTTGATTTCCTCTATTTGAGAAATTTCCCATTTCTCTCATATTTAAAAAACTCATTATATGTATCCATATTTCGGTTGGCAGTGTTTCCATTTGATGTAAGTCTTCTTTTATATAAGATAAATTATATAATCTTTCACCGCATAATAAAACGGCACTACATGCACCATATACGTGAGGTCTTTCTAATCTAAAATCAAATCTTGTTATTTGATAAAATGGTCTCCAAAAAAGTAATTTTTCAGATAATAATTCTTGGATTTGAGGGTAATTGTCTTTTAAAATAGTTTGTTCTTCTTGACTTAAATTTATTCTAGGGTCTGAACCATATTTTAATAATAATTCTATAATTTGAATTCTTACATTTATTTGTCTTTCTAAACTTTGTATTTGATATTGAGACACATTTCTTAATTTTTTCATACGTATTTTATCAATTATATATTTTACAAGTCCTTTTAAAATATCACGTATATTTGGGTCAACACCTATATTTAATAATTTTTCAATTATTATTAAATTTGGAATAGTATGATAACACGCAAACAATAATGAGTCCTCGTAAAGTGCTGGTCTTGCTCCATTTTCAATTATTATATCCAGAATTTCAATATTTTTGTTTATTTTATCATCTATTGGTGCATCTACCGGATATCTTAACATACCTTTACAATTTGCTCCATTTTCTATTAAAAAACGTAATACCTCTACTTTTCTATTAATAATAGCAGCAGTTAATGGACTTACTCCTCTTGTTTTGTCATTTATATCAATTCCCTGTTGTAATAATAAATCAACTAAAGAAATTATTTCTTCTTCCGAATGGAAAGATGAGTATATTGCTTCGTGTAAAGCATTAAAAGTAGGAGGTATAATTGCTCCTTTTTCTAATAACATTCTAACTACTTCGATTCTATGCGTTCTTATTGCTTCTATAATTAATTCTCCACCATTATAATTAATATCAATATTTTTTAATACAATCATATCTAAATCTTTTAAAACCCTCTCCGTTGGAAAAAGTCGCACACTTGTTAATAAATTATTAAACAAAATTATTTCTTTTCTTAACATTTATATAATTATATTATTTTTTTTTTCTATAATAATTTAATAATTTAATAATTTAATAATAAATTTTTGCAATTGTCATATGAGTTAATAATATCGCAATACCTATAAATACAATATTTTGAATATCACTTTTCTCATTTATTATAAACGAATTACTTAAATTATTTAGTGATAAACCTATTAATAAAAACACATATAATATTCTTCCCCATATATTCACTTCATTGAATCTTAATAACCTTATTATCGCAATAGGCAAATGAATAAATGATAAGTAATATAATATATGATAAAATGGACCCAATAAATAACCACTTAAAATTAATATACCAGACATTATTCTTTCTTTTTTACTAAAATAATATAACCAGGTAATAGTATGTAATAATAAAATAATGAAAAATATACAATATATTAAATTTGCACTATGTCTATTTTCATTTAAATAACTTATTACCTTAATATAAAAATTATAATTTTTCATTCCTACTAATGTTCCCATAAATACAGTTGTTCCATATCCAAAAAAATTATGATATGTATATGAAGTTCCTAATTTTAAATTTCTAGAAATAACTATTAAATCATTATTAAAATGATCTATAGATAAAGCAAGAAAAACTAATAATAATATACTCGGAAATACTTTCAATAAAGTAAAAAATACTCCAGATATTAATAAATAGGAATATGTATCACTTTCTAACTTTTTGAATTTAAAAATATCTAAAAACCCATGTGATATAACAAAAGAAGTTAAGAAATTTGTCATTATACTTTGTTGTATATCTAATTCTTCATTTAAATTAAACATTTTCATATTTATTTATTTAAATAATTACCCTAACTATTTAAATAATTATAAAAAAATGAATAAACTACAAAAATCATATAAGATATGTCGGAATATTTTTTACGAATATGCTAAAACTTATTATTTAGGAGCAGTTTTATTTGAGAAAGAAAAATTTAAACATATATGTGCTTTTTATGGTTTTGTTAGAGTTATTGATAATATTGTAGATTGTGATAAAAAAACAAATTTAATTAGGAAAAAAGAGATATTATTAGATTTAGAAACTTTATTTTTCACTATTTTCAATGAAAATAAAAATAATACCAATTTTGATAATTTAACTTATTTAGATAATTTTTCTTTAAAAAACAATGAAAATATTGAATTATTTTATAAAATATTACCGGCAATTATAGAATCATTTAGTAAAATTAAAATTAGTGAGAATTGTATTAGATATTTTTTTACTTCTATGAGAATGGATTTAGAAAAGTTTAGTTATAATACATACAGAGAACTAGAGGAATATATGTTAGGTTCTGCTGAAATTATAGGCGAAATTATGTTTTCAATTATGGATAATAAAGACCAAAGTGTTGAGATGTTAGATTATGCCTATAGTTTAGGTCGTGCTTTCCAATTAACTAATTTTATTAGGGATATTAGAGAAGATTATGAAATGAAACCTAGTAGAATATATATTCCAATAGAAGACCAAGAAGAATTTAAAGTATCTTTAGAATTTGATATACCTAAAATATTAAATAATACTATTATGAAAAATCAATTTAGTAATGTTAAAAAGTTAGTTAGTTATCAAATTCAACAGGCAAATAAATATTATGATTTCGCACAAATAGGAATTAATAGATTAGACGATAAAGAATGTATATACTTATCCAAAGTATTATATTCTTCTATTCATGATAAAATTATTGAAAATGATTATGATGTTTTTAAGGAAAGATATAAACTATCATTTTATGAAAAAATTAAAATAACATATAATATACTATCTTGGTATAATTTATACAAATTTATACTAAATTATATTTGGTATACATATTTCTTTTAGTATAACTCATTAAATTTAGTATAAATTTGTTTAGCATTCAAAAGTATTTAGACAAACACTCCCCCAAAGTTAATCTTTTTACTGGGTCATTTTCAAGTAAAGAAGAAATTATATTGTTTATCTGCTTACCTCCCCCTTTTTCCAAATTATAACAAGAATATGTTTTATTTTTTTTATATATATATTTAAGATAATGTAGAGTTCTTCCAAAACAATAACTATCTATTTTATATACTAATGTTCTATCTTGTCTGAAAGGAATTTTTCCATTCACCAAATAGGTGTCTTTTGCTTTAATTTTAGGTAACCACGGTGCAACTTCTTCTATATTAAAGAATTTTGGAAAATATCCAGGAGTGCCTCTAATTTTATGAACGTAATCGTCAAATGGTTCCATTGAAGAGAAACCGAAATCTATTAACCTAAATTCCCTTGTTAAAGTATTAACCATAATGTTTTCTGGTTTTATATCAAGATGGCAAATTTTCTTTTGATGAAGAAAACTTAGACCTTCCATAATTTTTTTACTAAATTCCAATATATCATTATAAGACCCCCAAAAACTGAAATCTTTTCTATCATTTATATCCATTATAGTATCATATAACTCTTTATCTCCTGCATTATTAATATAGAAACATTTAAGAGGCTCCCCGAATATTTTTATATTTTCGTGTTGAACTAACTTTTGTAAATGTATATAGAACTTATCTGTTGGTTTTATCAGAAATGTTATTTCGTCGGGTATAGAATAATGATTCTCATAACCCTCTATTTCTCTAATAATTGATAAATATTTAAATTCGTCGTGTCTATCACTAACTTTTGTAATTTTAAATAATTTATTTCTCTTTGCAGAAACAAACTTATTATATTGACCTTCTCCAAGAACTATTGAAGAACCTCCAGTTTGAACTAAATTATAACTCATTTTAAATATAAAAAAAAAGATTATTTAGAATCAATTTTTTACTTTATGAATATCTTACACTTATAAAACTTTGGAAATATTATTTTCTACTTTAACATCTTGAAAATGAATGAAGTTATTTAAAACACTCATTTTCGAAGAGTTATCAGTATACCAAATCAATTTTTCTCTACTGATTTCTTTTTTCTCATAAAATTTTATAGTTGTATAGATAGCCGCAATAATTGCTGTTTGATATGTGCTTCTTTTTGTCATTTCTAGTTCAAGAATCGTCATAGTAACCAAATCTAGAAGTATAGAATTCATCGAACCTCTATAAATAAAAGTGTATTCCAACTTAAGATTACACATAACGTCATATATCCATTCAACCATAATAGAGTATTCTCTAGAACTTATACTTTTCCCATTTATATTCAAATTCTGTATAGAAGTATAGTAAACTGTATCAATTCCTCTCTTCTCTACAATTTTGGTTGTATCTATTTCTCCTTCATTAAACAATAGTAACTGTCGAAAGTAATAATCGATAAATACTTCTGTATCTTCTTCTTCCAATATATATACAGGAGCAATAGGACTTGATTCTTCTCCAGAATCAATATTAATCCATCCCTGTGGAACTTGATTTACCAATTGCTCATATGCACATTTGAAAGTAGTTTCGCCCAGATATAATTCTTGTTCACTTACTTCATAGCATTGAACAATTTTATAATCTGTATTTTCTTTAGTTCTATTAATACTATGTATCATATACATAATAATCTGTTCTTTCCTACACATAGGACAAGAGTTCTTTTCTTTTAACCATGTAGAAATACACAATTTATGAAAGACATGTCCACAATTAGTGGTATGTGTTTCTTTTATATCAGTTTCTAAACAAATTGAACAAGTATTCATTTTTATTTAAACTATATAGAAAATGCTTATTCAATTTTATTATATAAAAATAATTTATTAAATCAATCTAAAGAAATATAGTTAAATATTTTTATATAAAAATGCCTAAACGTTCCTATGATTTATCTTTTGGTGTCAATACTGTTAGAAATAAAAAAGGAAAGGTAGATGAAGTGATTGACGAAGGAGAACCAGAAATGGTTGATTTAGATATTTTTGGTATGGGTGATTCTGTTTCTATTAGAGATAATCACATTTATTTTTATGGAAATGTAAATACTAAAAATGCGGTTAGAATTAATACTTCTATTAGAGATATTACTAAAAAACTATTAGCTGTTCAAACCGATTTTAATGTAGGAAATTTAAATATATATCTTCATATTAATAGTTTTGGGGGAAGTGTTTTCGCAGGTTTATCCATTATTGATACTATTATATCTAATCCAATACCAATTACTTCTATTGTAGAGGGAAGTGCTGCCAGTGCCGCTACTATTATAAGTGTTGTATGTTCTGAAAGAATTATTCGACCCAATTCTTTTATGTTAATACACCAATTAAGTAGTGGTTTTTGGGGTAAAATGGAAGAGATTAAGGATGAATTTATTAATTTAAAAAAACTAACTAAAAAAATAAAATCAATTTATAAAGAACATACAACAATAGAAAAAGAACAATTAAAAGGATTGCTAAAGAGAGATTTATGGTTAGATAGTAATGAATGTTTGGAATATGGTTTAGTGGATAAAGTCGAATAATATAAATAATAGGTTATAATATACTTGATTATAATACGGTTATAAATTACAAAAAATAAATATGTTATTATAAAATGAAATTTTATAATAAAATATTAAATATTCAAAGAAAAAAAACAAATAAATTAAAGAGAAAACTAAATAAATTAAATAAAAATTTAAGTTTATTGTCTATGGAAGAAAATTATAATATAGAAGAAAAATATAATAGGGATGATTTTACAGAAAAAATATATTTTATAAGTCAAATTATGAATAATTTAGAGAATTTTGTTGAAATGTTAAATTATGAAATTAAATATAAATTAAATAAAAAAAAAGAAAATAAACTTATAATTAAAAATAATGAAAAAATAAAGAAATTAATAGATTGTGATATTGAAGCACAAAGAATTATAGATAAATTTTTACCATTAATATTATATTATCAATTAATTAAATATTAAATAAAAAAAAATATTTTATTAATATAATAAAATGTTTATGTATAGACCTCCCAATAAATTAAAACAATTTACCAAAAAAAATAAAAATGTTAAAAATAAAAATGTTAAAAATAATAATAGTATTAAAAGTAATAGTAATAGTATTAAAAATAATAATAAATTAGTAAAAAATCCTAGTTTTGCGGCTAAATTAGGTGTTTTTATGTTACAAGGCATAACAGAAGAAATACATTTCGATAAAGTAAAGGGTTTTTCAAATAAACATATTAGTGTTTATGGAGTATTACCATATTTACACATGAATATTACAGAAAATGATTTTAAAAAACTTATGGAAGATAGTGCCAAAAATGATAAAGCATATAGTAGAATTTTATCAGACAAATGTAATAGTAAAAAATTAGATAAAAAATTAGAAAAAGTTAAATTTCAATGCGAAAAACAATTACACTCTTCTATAATGGCACTTAATTTAAGTGTTATAGATTCAATTAATGATAGATATAAAATAAGAAAACAAGGACAAAAAAATTTAAAAAAAATTTTAGGTTTTATGAATTGGCAAGTAAAAAATAATATTATTCCTGTATCTTCACTTGAATGGTCAAAATAAATAAGTTCATTTAATTATACTTTCATTTAATTATACTCTCATTTAATTATACTTTCATTTAATTATACTCTCATTTAATTATACTTTCATTTAATTATACTCTCATTTAATTATACTTTCATTTAATTATACTTTCATTTAATTATACTTTCATATTTTTTCATAGTAATATATTTTAAATATTTTTGATAAATATCTTTATTAAATTTATTATCTAAATCATTCTTATTAATATAAATAATATCACTTGATTTAATATATTTCTTAGGTTTTTGTTCCTTTACTTTTTCTATAAAAGGCGCGTCTACTTTCTTAATTAACTCATAATTTTCTCTAAATACCCTATTAATAAAGGTTTGTGCCTTTTCGATATGTAATATCTCCCTCGCACCAGTAATAATAACACTCCCACTCTGAAAAGCAGCAATAGTAATCTTCTTACAATCCCCATTTCCATTACCCTTCCCTTTACCTATACATTTCTTAGTACAATAACATTTCCCTTCATATTCATATCCCACATAATCCTTATTCCAATAATATTTACTATTAACTCCGGGATAAATACCAGGTTCATATCTAGTAACTATATTATATTCCTTGGAAAGTATAGAGAATAAATTATTACGTTTAATTTTGAAGTTAATATTAAAATCACTATTGATTAAAACTATATCAATATTCTCTATTTTAATAACCGATAAATCCTCAATAGATTCCGCATATATACCAATATCTTCTCCTTGCTTCTCGTATATAATTTTGTATAATTCTTCTCTTAATAATATTGGTTTATTATCCTTATTTAATTCATAAAATTCTTCGTCAATATATTGCTTATCTGTTAATTCCAAATAATATTTAATAAGTTGCGAATCTAACAAATATTTAATTGGAATAATACCATTTGTTTTCTTCAATTTTTCCAGAATCAAATTCAAAGCTTCCTCCCCATCTGCCTTTTTTTTAACGCCGGTCATTTGTATTTTCCCATTACTAAATATCTTAATATTTATATTCTTTAATGGATTCAATTTCACAATAATAGTTGCCTGATTAAAGAATGGTCTATTATTTTTTTTAATATTAATACTTTTAACTGGTTTATCGCCATAAACCATTGAAAAAATTTTACTATCTAATTGGAAATAACGACTTACTACCTCCAAATTTATATTACAATTAAAACTAGTTATCATAGTCATAGTTGAAATTCTATATTTTGTAGGTTTCGGATAATCAGTTACTTCCTTTTTTTTAAAAATATTTTCTTTCTGGATTTGCTTTCCTTCTTCAAGAAAAATATCATTATATAGGTTATTATATTTATTCATAAACATTTCCATTGTGATTTATTAAACTTATTTAAATTTACTTAAATTCTTTAAATCAATTTTATATTTTCATTTTAATTTCTAAATAAATAATATATGGAAATAAATACACAGTCTCTTTCCCAAAAAACAGTAAAAATACTATCACAAAAAATCAGTCTAGATTGGATCCATCCATATAAAAACTCAAATACCAGTAAAAGTATTGGTACAGGATTTTTCATTAACGATAAAGGTTATATACTAACTTGTAGTCATGTTGTAGAAAACGCAAAAAAAGTATATATCCAAATACCGAATTATGGTAAAGAAAAAATAGAAGTTGATATCGTTGGATTATGTCCTGATTTAGATATTGCACTCTTAAAAACTAAAAATTATAAAAATACAGACTATTACGAATTACACGACCAACAAACAATTTACGATATTAAACCAGGAAGCGATGTATATGCCATAGGTTTCCCTCTAGGACAAGATAATATTAAATATACTAAAGGTATTATTAGTGGAAGACAATATACACTAATACAAACAGATACACCTATTAACCCAGGGAATTCAGGTGGACCATTATTACTAGATAATAAAGTTATAGGTATTAATTCGTCGGGTATATTATTTGCTAATAATGTTGGATATGCTACACCTATTTCTTATTATTATTTAATAAAATCACTTTTAGAAAATAATAAGGATAAAATGATTAAGAGACCATTTTTAGGTTTATCTTATCAAAATACCAATAAACCTTTATTGGATGTTAAAAGTTGTAAATGTGAAAATGGTATATATGTAAAGGAAGTTTTTAAAGGTAGTCCTATTTCAAAATCCGGATTAAAGAAAGGAGATATTATATGCTCTATAAATGGTATAAAAGTTGATAATTTCGGTTTATTTGATAAGGAATGGTTTAATGAAAAAATGAAACTTAGTGATATTTTGAAAATGGTAAAAAATAATGAAATGATAAATATAGAATATTGGAGAGGAAAGAAATTACATAAAAAGAAATTTAAATACAATAATTTCGAATTAATAATTAATAAAAAATATGAATTATATGAAAAAAAAACTATAGATTATGAAGTATTTGGGGGATTTATAGTTATGGAATTAACTGAAAATCATTTAGATAAAATTATAAATAAATTGAATTTAAGCGACGCTTCAAAAATTACTAATCGTATAAATAATATAATGAAATACTTAAATAATGAAAATAAAACAGAAAAAAAACTTATTATAACACACGTTTTCCCTAATAGTACTTTAGCAAACTTAGAAGTTCTGGATGAATATGATATTATTGAAGAAGTTAATGGTAAAAAATGTAAAACTTTAGAAGATTATAGAAAAGCAATGAAAAATACTACCAAAATTAAAGGGAAAAAATATATAGAAATTATAACAGAAGTTAATAAAAGAGTCGTTCTACTTATATCAGAACTTATGGAAGAAGAAGTAGTTTTCTCTGAAACATATAAATATAACCTTTCACACCTTTATAAAAGTTTTTCGACGGAAAAAAGCTTAAAACAAAAAACTAAAAAAAACTTTTCAATGAAACCAAAAAAAACTAAAAAAAACTTAATAAACAAAAACAAAAGTAGTAATCAAAACAATAATATTATAAATAAAAAAATAGTTAGAAATATCTAACATTTTTTTAATATTGTATCTGACTTATTTACAAAGACATAGGAAGGTTTGATGTGTTGTGCCATAGATATTCCAAGTCACAACCAATCATCATACATTCCTTATGTCTTTTCTCGCATAGATCAGTTTTGTATTGTATCGCATATGGATCAGGACACTTTTCTGCCCATTCATCATATTCCTTTTGTTCCCTCTCTCTTTCTGTTTGTTCTGCTTCTTCAGAATCCACAATATTTCGAGTTCCCTCAATCATTTGATAAAAAGGGTCTGTTGCTCTACATTCTGCTTCATCGATTACAATAAATAACCATTGAAACAGTTTTCTGTCTTGTTCGTTTTCTACATCCGAAAACTTTTCAACCAAATTGAATAAGTTTCCTTTTGTTCCTTCAGATAGAAGTGTATATTCATCTTGAACTATATCACTTCTTGCTACTTCTTCTTTGTAAGAAGTTTGCATTGCGATATCTGACAATTTTGTTGGTATTTGAACCAATATTTGTTTAGTCATTTTTCTAATTATCTATTCCAGAAAATTAAATATCAATTTTTTATATGTAAAAAGTAAAATAATTATATTAAAAATAATTTATTTTTTTGTAAACTATATAAAGAAATCACGTAAAAATAAATTATATGTTTAAAGGATTATCACATTTAACTAAAGTAAAACCAACAAATTTATTGCCTAAACTAAAACCGACTTCTTCTATATCACCTAAAATAGAAGAATATATTTATAAATTTAAAATTGTTAATGATAGTAACCCAGTACCAGCAATTATAAATGGTGTAGCTCATTATAAAGGTGAATATCAAGAAATTATATCTCCATATGATAAAGATTATTATAGTGCTAAATTCCATTATACTCCTAGAAATTTATTAAATGAAGGTTTACAATCATTTCCTGAAGCAAAAAAACATTGGAATCATATGGGTATTGATAAAAGATTAGAAGTTTTTTTAACAGCAGCAGACAAAATAGAAAATAAATATTATGATAGGTTAATTGCTGCTACTATCTTAGGTCAAAATAAAACACCTTACGAGGCAGAACTAGATATTATTTGCGAATTGGCAGATTTCCTTCGTTTTAATGTGGATTACGTCCAACAAATATATAAAAAACAACCTATTAGTCCAGAAGGAACCAAAAATATTTCACAATATCACCCTTTAAACGGTTTTGTCGCAGCAGTAACACCTTTTAACTTTTCCGCAATTGCTGGAAATATGGTAACGAGTGCTTTAATGTTAGGTAATAGTGTTATTTGGAAACCGAGTGATAATGCGGTGTTATCCAATTTTATGATATGGGAAATATTAGTGGAAAGTGGTATGCCACCTGAAATATGTAATTTTATTCCTATGGAACCAAATGAATTTATGAATGAAATTAAAAATAGTAATAAATTGGGAGGTATAACATTCACAGGTAGTAGTGAAGTATTCGAGAATATATATGAAAATGTAGGGCAAAATATTAGAAAATATGATAATTATCCTAGATTAATTGGAGAAACCGGGGGTAAAAATTTCCATTTTATTGATACCATAGATTTACAAGATGAGGAGTATATAAATCATATTGTAGATATGACATTTGAGAGTGCCTATAATTATTCAGGGCAGAAGTGTTCTGCGTGTTCGAGAGTATATTTACCTGAAGATTTATATCCTATTTTCAAAGAAAAAATGATTAAAAAATCTGAAGATTTATTTAATAATGTTATGAAAGGTGATATTAATTACGGTTTAATTAATAAAACTTCGTTCCTAAAAGGACAGAAATTAATAGAAAATATATTAAAAGATAAAGAAACGGAATTAGTATATGGTGGTGCTTTTAATAATAATAAACATTATTTAATGGAACCTGTTATGATTAAATGTAATAATCCGAATCATAGTATATTCCATGAAGAATATTTCCTTCCTTTACTCGCAGTTTATACATATAAAACCGAAGATAGAGTTGATACATTAGATATATGTAGAAAAAATAATAATAATTATTGTTTAACTGGGTCAATTTTCAGTAAAAATAAAGAATTCGCACAAACTGCCGACGATGTATTGAAATATAGTGCGGGAAACTTTTATATTAATGATAAAAGCACCGGAGCAGTAGTAGGACAACAACCTTTTGGGGGTTCTGGTAAATCGGGGACAAATGATAAAGCAGGGGATATCAATGTTTTATATAGGTATATGAATCAAAGGAATATTAAAATAAATGAACGTTTTACAAGTTATGAGAATTATTAAATATGAGAATTATTAAATATGAGAATTATTAAATATGAGAATTATTAAATATAAGAATTAACAAATATTTAAAAAATTGATTTTCAATAAATAGATAAAGAAAAATGAAAATGACACTTTCACAAATTGAACGAGGAACATTACAACTTGCTAGGAATATTATTTATATTCCTAATAATTTGAAAAAAAAAGTAATTACATATCCAAGGGGGTATCAAATTGAAAGATTACCAATTAAAGATTTGACAAAAAAAGAACAAAAGGATATTGTTAAAATGAATTTTGTTTCTTATTAAGTTAAATTAAGTTAAATTAAGTTAAATTAAGTTAAATTAAGTTAAATTAAATTATATTTATTATTATTTATCTTTTTATTTTTTTATTTTTTTTACAACTTTTCTTTCTATGTTTTTTATTACATTTATTTTTTAAACTTTTGATAAATTCAGTAGAAATTTTATTAATATTTTCAACTCTAAGATTTTTTTTTGTAAATTTTTTTTTAGATAACCAATATAATAATTCTTTTTTAATTTTAGTAGGTATTTTTTTATTATCTTTCATATAATAAGATAATATAAAAAAATTGAATTAATATAGAAACATTTAATTTAACAAAATGAACACTATACATAGTTTAGAAAATATAGGTGGTAATCTTATTACCAATCAGTATTATAAATGGAATGAAGAAAATACAATGCGCGATTTAAAAGAGGAAGATTATAACATAGTAATTACCGATAGTGATACAATAAAATTAACTTTTCCCTTAGGAATAAATGGTATTATCTCCACTGTTCGCAGTTTTAAAAAAAATGATAAAATTAATTTAAAAAATGTAATAGATATAATTAATGACTATTATAGTAAAGAGATTTCAAAAGAAGAAAAAGAGATATTAAATGAACAATCCGAAGAAGATTTATCAATCTATTCTTTAAGAATAGAACTTTTAGATTATAGTAATTTATGCTTCTTTCAAGGTATTGAAGAATACCAAGGGGTATATAATATATTACTAGGTTCTTAGTTTTATAAATATAAAAAGGAATATTTTTTTTTATTTTATTTTATATATATATAAATGGGAGGTTATAATTCATATGACATACTTATTGATAATCCTAGTAATATTTTTCCTTCAGAGGAATTAGAACCTAAAATAAAAAAATATTTATGGAATACTAAACTTAGGGTTATCACGCCATCGGGAAAGATTACTGGTATAGGAAAGGATGACGGTTATGGAAATGTAACAGTTGGTAAAAAAACATATAATATTATTTATTGTCAAAAACTTAGGGGTAAAAGAAATTATTCTTGTTCATATATAAATGAGGAAGAAAACCCGAATAAAGGAGTAATGATACACGACTTAGTATATAAATACTTAAAAGAACATAATTTATATAGTAAATTAAAAACAAATTATAATTTGTATGACGCATTAATTGAATTCGTAAGTAATCCAAAAAGAGATACTGGATTAATGGGTAAATATAGAAATTCTCAAGATATTTTTATAGAATCTGAAAATTATCAACCAGATACAAGATCACAAGAAGAATTTGATATGATACGAAAAATTAGAGGGGATACTTTAGCAAAAATGAAAAAATTAGGTTGGGAAAAAATAAATAAAAATGAATGGATACGTGTAGATAAAGATACAATAATAGAGAATAAAAATGATTCTATGTTAGTAGATCCTAAAATAAATTCTGAAAATAAAGCAAGAATTCAAAAACTTGTAGATTTATTTATAAAATATACACTTAGAAATAAAAAATAGTATAATAAATTTTATTATTATAATATAAATGAACCAAAAATTTCAACCTCCCTTAATGTCCGCAGTAGATATAGTTAAAATACAACTTGAAGCAATGAAAAACAATAAAAGAGGAAGTGGTATTAAAAAAGCATATTTTTATGCTTCTCCCGATAATAGAAATGCGACTGGACCATATTCAGAATTCAGTAAAATGGTTAGAAATAATACATATCGGCATTTATTAAATTGTTTACAATATAAAATTTATCAAATAAAATATTCTAAAAATGATTTGAATTTTAATTGTCTTGTAGAAGTAATAAGTAATAAAGATAATAGAAAATATATTTATAAATTTGAATTAAGTAGGCAATTTGATTTTTTAAATAATATGGCTTTATACGACGATTATACTGAAATGTATTTAAATTATTATTGGAGAACAAATTCTGTATTATTAGTAAAAATTAAAGATAATATAGAAAAATTTAAAAAAAAATCTAAGAAAAAATCTAAGAAAAAAGAAAAATTTACTAATAAAACAAAAAATATATATAATGATAATATTTCAGTATGTTCATCAAATCCAATGACCGGATATTTCAGAGACGGAATATGTAATACTGATGAAACTGATAGTGGGACTCACGTTGTTTGTGCTAAGGTAGATAAAGAATTTTTAAAATTTACGAAATCAAAAGGTAATAATTTAAGCACTCCTAGTGGTCCAAGTTTTCCAGGATTAAAAGAAAATGATAAATGGTGTTTATGTGCTTTAAGGTGGAAAGAAGCTCAAGAAAATGGAAAAGCACCTAAATTAGATTTGAAGGCAACAAATAAAAAAGCTTTAGAATATATTGATATGAAAATGTTAGAAAATTATAAAATATAATTATAATCTAATAATATTGATAAAAATCTAATAATATTGATTAAATAATTCTCTTTCTTTAGGTTTCCCCTTGAAATTGGGAATAAATGGTATTTCTATTATTTTATCAAAACCTTCTTCTAACTTAGGTTCTTCATAGAATTTAAAGTAGGAATGAATTACTACATCACCTAATCTTTTTGTTTTTTCAACTTTACACCTAAAATTATTAAGAAAGAAACTTTGTGTTTTATCTACATTTAATTTTAGAAGTAAAACTTTTTCTTTTGATTTATTTTTTTTCATTAAATCTAAATAATCTTTTCGACTTGATTTCTTAGAATGTGTATTATCTATAATAATTCTTTTTTCTCCTAATTTCAGTAATCCGTCAAACATTTTCAAACATTTATTTTTAGTTTTATATGTATCCATATTAATAATATCTGTATAACCAAACTCATTCAACATTCTATGAGCCAAAGAACTTTTACCCGCACCAGGTGGTGCTAATAACATTACAATATTATATTTACTTATTTTTTCCCAATTAATATATTGTTTTTCTAATTTACCGTCTTTATCTTCTTTCATAAAATTTGTTTCAAATGTTTTCTCTATTAAAAATGCCCTATGGTCGTCTTCTTCGAAAAATTGTTCTGGTGTCATAAATTTAATTTTACAATTCAGAGCAAACATACGGTCACTACAAGAAAAGTCTTTCTTTCGGTCAATAATCGAGAAATCTTTATGTGTTTTAGTTCTCCCTGCGGCGTCACCTACATAAAAACTGTTTTTTACAGAAGATTCATAAGATTTCAATTCACAAAAGAAATCCATTAAACCGGTGTTAGGTTTCCGGCAATAATCTCTCGCAGTTGAAATAAAGAATTGAACTGGGATACTATTTGCTTTAAAAACTTGGTCATAAAGTGTTTGTATCCTATATAAAACAATTTCCTTTTTTTCCGGTTTATTTATTAAATCGTCTTGATTTGAGAAAACTAGGATAATGAAACCCTGTTTATGTAAATCTTTCATTTTTTCAATTATATTATCAAAGACATAAATGAAATCATTTTTATCTTTTGGGTGTGTTCTATTCCCTTTGGGTTTAATTAAAGTATGGTCTAAATCGAAACTGGCGATTTTATTTTTTTTAGATGTATTATCGGTTTCTTCCGAATATAAGATAGATCCATTAATATTCCATTTTATAGTCATTTTTAATAAGGATAGATAAAAAAAAATTTAATCAATTTTATTATTTTTCCCATAAAAATTTATTATATTTAAAAAATAAATACATTGAGTAAAAAATTACTAAAATCAAAATGATTTATGAACTTACAACAATGGCAGCAACAGGAGTCCTTCTTCTAATGGGAGTATACGAATGTCCGGAAGGACATCGTTGCGTTCATTATAGAGGAGGTAGTCTTCTAGATGAAATTGCGGATCCAGGATATAATTACAGAATGCCCTTTATTACCAGGGCAGCAGAGATTCAGGTAACTTGGGATAATGATCACGTATCAGACGTTATATGCGGGTCAAGTCAAGGAGGGAGTGCCTTTCTAGATATTGAAGTAGTTAATAAACTTCGAGGTACGGATGAATGTATTCTTAAAGTTGTTAAGGAACATACGAGATATTACGACAAGGCTTTGATTTACGATTATATTCCTTCGGAAGTAGCGCAATTTTGTAAGAATTACACTCTTAACGATATTGTGATTCGCGAATTTGACAAATTGGACGAGGTTCTTCTTGATAAATTGAGGAAAAATATCGATTCTTATGGACTCGGTGATTGCCTTGAAATTAAAAATGTCAGGATTAATCGCCCAAAGTTGAATGAGCAAATGCGAAAGATTTTCGAATCAATTGAAAATGAAGAAAAAGCAAAGGAACTTACAGAACGTAAAAAGGAAACTGATAAGGTTATTTTGGAAAAACAGCTTCAAAAGGAAATTATGGAAAAAGAAAGGGAAAAGAAAACAACCGAACTTGATATGGAAATTCAATTGTCTAAAGCGCGAGCTATGGCAGAGAAACAACATATTCAAGATAGGATGATTTTGGACACCAAGCGAAGTGAAGCAGAAGCAGAAAAGATTGGTTTGATTAAAAAATCGGAAGGGTATAATACTCTTCTTTCCAATCCAGATTATATCAAATTGGAAACTATGAGGTCAACCTATCACAATTCTAAAATTGTGATTGGGGATATCCCAAAGAATTCAATCTTTAACTTCGACTTTCCTAAAGCACAAAATACAAATCCATTTAGTCTACTGAATGATACTGATTACGACAAAGGTAAATAAATATTATAATGTTATATCTAGTATCATTAAAAAAAAAATTGATTTTTATTTTTCTGTAATACAATTATTGGGTCACCTCATAATAGATAGGGGGGTAAAGCAAATACACCAATTTGTGACTCGGAGCAAAGCTGATATGTGAAAGACTATCAGAGTGTTAGAATAGAAAAAGAAAATTATAAATTTACTTCTCTACAGATTAGAGTTTTTTTTTTATTTTTCATTTTTTTTATTTTTCATTTTTTTTTATTTTTTATAAAGACATTTTTTTCCCATAAAAATTTATTATATTTAAAAAATAAATATTAATATATTATAAATGAGTAATATTCAAATAACAGATCAAGATTGGGAACCTCTCATTCTTAGACGAAAACAACAAAAAACTAAACAAGACAAACAAAAAGCCGAAAGAAACGGTAATACAGAAATTAAAACAAAGAATACCAATAAAGGTGAAAATGATTTAATGAGAAAATTAGATCAAGATATGGATAATTTAAAAGTGGAAACCGTTAATAAGAGTATTTCCAAGACTATAATGGAAACAAGGAGTGCTTTAAAAATGAAACAGAAAGATTTAGCGAATAAAATTAATGTTCAACCTCAAGTAATTCAACAATATGAAAATGGGAAAGCAACCCCTGATATTAAACTTTTACAAAAATTAGAAAGAGTATTGAAATGTAAATTAACCGGTAAAGGTTTTACAAAATAAAAATATAAAATATATTAATATAATAAATGAATGAAATAAGAATATCGAATTTTAATTCCAATACGCCAAGAGCAAGAGATTTAATTCTTAATAAATATAATACATTGTTAGATCATGAAAGTTATAATCCATCTTTTCCTGGTATTTGTTTAATAATTGAAAATAGTACAAATTTAACATCTTTGGAAAATTTTTTTTACAATTCCCCAAATTTAGATTATTTATCAATTGAATTTCAAAGAAATATAAAAAAAATAATTTTGGATAATAATATCGAATTAAATAGTCTTCATAGTTTATCCAAAATGTCTGGACCGAGATGGGTGCGCTTGTTTTCAAATTATAATATAGAAGAGTTGGTTATCAAAGGGAACCATAAAATAAAAGCTCTTCCGCTTAATTTTGGTTATAAAGAAAATAAAATTAAAAGAATTGAAATAAGCTCTATCGATACTAAACTTTTTAGTTTATCAAATGATATAGGAGACCTACGAAATCTTAAAGAATTGGTATTTGAAAATTTAATAATAAAAGATAGTTTTCTTATTTCTTATTTAAATATTGAAACTTTAGAATTAATTAATTGTAAACATAGATCTTCTAAAACATTTAATAATTTTGTTTTTAAATTTGAAGGAAAATTGACTCGTTTAAAAAATTTAAAAAAATTAACAATATCAAGTAAATTCACAGAACAAGAAACACATAATTTTTACCACATCCTCTCGCAGTTCCAATGGCGGTCAGGAGGCAATAAAGCCATCCAATATAATAATAATATAGACCTCTTTGAAGCGGGGTTGAAAGATAGAATAGAGAGTGGAACCAATCTAACTATTTATTCCCCTAAACAAATTAAAGCTATATTAAGTATGAGACATCTAACTTATTTAGATATTTCCGGATTATTAACTATAAATAGTATACCTATTCCGGAAGGTTCTTTACCGTCTTTAAAAGAATTAAAAGTTAATTTTATTAGATTTAAAAGAGATTCTTTATTTTTGTTAACTCTTAAAAATATTTATAATATCGAAGTTCTTAGTCTAAATGAATGTCAATTATTAGAATTTCCAAATATTTTTGATTTAGTTAATCTAAAGAAATTATCACTATCTAAAAATGAAATAGAAATTATACCTGAAGAATTAGGAACTTTAACAAAATTAGAAGAATTAGATTTAAGTTTTAATAAATATACTAGTTTGCCCGAAACACTCGGAAACTTACATAGTTTAAAAATTTTAAATTTAACAGGTTCTCCAATATTAATATTACCTGCTAATTTACATAATATTGAAAACATAATATCTGAGGATTATAGAGAATTATTAACAAATTTAGGAGAATTAACTACTAGTAATATACAATATAATCAACATAATCAACATAATCAACCACAAATAAATAATATTTTAACAACTGTATGTCCTAAACTAAAATTACTGGATAAAGCGATGATTGAGAATAACAATAAAAGTTCGGAATGTCGTAACTTTAATTTTAAAAATAAAAATACCTCTGGGAAATTTATTTCTACAAATACAAATAAATTTAGTACTCAAATAGGACTTTATTTCGAACCCAAAGAAACTAACTCTTTCTTTCAACAAACACTGGACTTATTAGTAGATGCGAGGGTATCCCCTGTAGCTAATAGGAATAATTTAACAACTCTTAAAAGTGATATTATGTTATTGGGAAATTTTTTTGTACGTATAAATGGTGACGACGGAATAGACGCGGGTGGACTTTATAGACAATTTTTATCAGATGTTAATATTGAATTTAATGATAAAAAGTTTTTTAATATAATTAATGAAAAAATTATAAAAAAAAGAGGAAGTGAATCTGTTGGAGATTTAATTTATATGATGATAATGTTATATAATACAGGAGAAGGTGAATTTAAAAGTGTTTTTACTTTTGGTCATGCTGTTAATATTTATCTTGGTATATATCCTGATAAAAATATTATGAAATCAAATTGCGTAGGTAAAATTAAATTAGAGATTATAGTTAAAGATTTTGCCATAAATGTATTACGTGAAAATAAAAAAATATCTAAGCTTGATTACAGAAATCCTAGACTTATGACTTATTTATGGTTAATGGTTAAATATATAGAAGAAGATATGACTTTAATTGAAAATGGATTTTGTTATAAAATTTACTCATATAATTTAGGAGATATAGAACACGAAAATTTTTATGAATATGTTTTTAAAGGGGTAGAATTAAAAACTCTTCCAAGAGAAACAGAAGCAGGAGAAGGGGCAGGGGCAGGAGCAGGAGCAGGAGCAGGAGAAGGGGCAGGGGCAGGAGAAGGAGCAGGAGCAGGAGCAGGGGCAGGGGCAGGGGCAGGGGAAGGGGAAGGGGAAGGGGCAGGGGCAGGGGAAGAGTGGTTACCAATACCTAGCTATGCAGATCAATTGGCTACAGGTGAAGAAGTTGATAATTTTACTATTATAAATACTCCTATAAATCCCAATACTATAGAGCAAGTACAAGGATACTCCCCTCCTTTTTCTCACACACCGAGTAGTAGAATTGCGAATAGATTACGTAGAGGAATTAGCAGAGTTACTTCAGCATTCAGGGATTTAGGAGGACAAAGTGGAGGAAGTAGCAATAATAATAGCGAAGATTTTTTTGTTTCTACTATATCGGAAACATATATTGTAGATCAAGACATTATAGAAGCATTTAAATATTTTGTGGATAGGCATAATACTAAAAACTCCCAATTTTTATTTAGACAAAAAAAAAAAGAAAGGGGAGATATAAATATTTTTATAATTAATAATATAATTTCTCCTAATACAGAAATAGATATTAATAATCTTATTTCAAAAATAGTTTATGGTTATGGATTTAGTGAGATTCATAAAGAAATAATTAATAATACATTATTAAACTTCAAGAGCGAATTAAGTGCGACGGACATTAACGAAATTAATGCCATAATTAGAACAACTTTACCCGCTGATACATCTAAACTTGATGATTTATATCCCACCCAACAAGATTTTGTTAAAAAGATATTAGAATATTGGACAGGATCAAGAAATATTGCTGATATAGAATATAAAATTCATTATAGAGCGGGTCGTGAGTTAATTGAATCACATACATGTTTTTATCAAATAATTATAGGTTATTTTGGAACAAAAAAAGATTTAATTATAATGATAATTAAATCACTTCTTTTAGGAGGTAGCGCTTTTGCAGTAGAGGGTATAAAACGCAAACAAAGTAAGATTTTAAAAAAAAAACAAAGTAAGATTTTAAAAAAAAAACAAAGTAAGATTTTAAAAAAAAAACAAAGTAAGATTTTAAAAAAAAAACAAAGTAAGATTTTAAAAAAAAACAAAGTAAGATTTTAAAAAAAAAACAAAGTAAGATTTTTTAAAAAAACAAAGTAAGATTTTTTAAAAAATGAAATTTTTTTTTTCTTTCAAAATAATTATTCAATAACTATTTTTTTTAAAGCAATTGTCCTCTTGTTCTTTATGTCCTTTAAGTAATACCACCTTTCAATATTGTACTCGTTGAGAGACTTGCTATTAAATTTTCCTTGCTTATTCTAAAAATATTGTAATTATTTTATCTTACATTATTATATAAAGATGGGTAAAAATAACAATAATGGAATAATGAAAAAAATTTCAGATAATAAAGTTAAATATTATATTATAGTATTTGCTATAATAATTATATTTAGTTTATTTCGTTCATTAATAGTTTATCAATTTACAAAATTTGAAAAGGTTATAACAGTTCAAGAAAAATATACTAGATATAGAAGCAGATCTTCTAATTATAATGTAGTAGATACAGAAGGAAATATATATCAAATAGGTAATTTATGGTTTAAATTTGATTATAATAGAGGAGATGATTATGCAAAACTTAGAGAAGGAAAAACATATAAAGTTAAAGGATATGGATTTAGAGCAGGATTTTTGGATTCTTATCAAAAAATTTACGAAGTAGAAGAAATATAATATATATATATATTATAAATGACAATAAAAAAAGTTAGCAAAAAAAATAGAACTTTAAAAAAATCTAATCAAAATAATTTGAAGAATTTTGCGTCTATTGTAAATAAAGCAACTAAATTAGATAATATAGAAGAAACATTAATATATATTTATGGATTTATTCAAAATAATATGATAGTCAAAGAATATCCGGAATTAAAAAAAAATACTAAGTTTTTCGGTGCTGATAAATTAGGTAAATCAGGAGGTCAAGTAGGTATTTTAAATAATAATTTAATTTTGAAATATTATAATTTAGACGAAAGTATTAAATATAAAGTTGATACTAGAGATAAATGTATAAGGGTTTATTTTCCTTTTAATGAATTAATCATTAATACAGTATTTAGTAATATGAAAATATTTTTATCAAAAAATAAATATCAAGTATATAAAAAAAAATACTCTAACTACTTAATACAGATTAAAAATGTCGGTATTTATAAAAATAATTCATTTATGATAAGTGAAAAGGTAGGTATCAAAAAGCAAGATAAATTTTATACTAATTTATATGATGTATTTAAGGATAATTATATACCATTTTTATTAGAAAATATTGATAATCAAAAAGTTTTAGACGAATTTTGTAAATTCTTATGTAAAATGTTTAGAGATTACTTTGAGTGTTTTAAATTCTTAAATAAGAATTTAGGTTACATTAATACAGATATGAAATTTAAAAATGTTTTTATAAAATTAGACAAAGACAAAGACAGAAATAAAAATGTATTATTAAAAGATTTAATAACTGATTTTACTCCTTTAATATCTGATTTAGATAAAGCGACTATAAAGATTAATGATATATTAGTAATGCCTAGACCAGATAAATATGTCGAAAACTTATTAGTAAGTTATAAACATACAAGAGTTTCCAAAGTATATGAATTTAGATATAATTGTTTTAGAAATGATAAATTATGTGATAGGTTTGAATCATACCAATATGATATAATATTATTATTCTATGATTTATATATTATTCTTTATCAAAATATATATTTTAAAATAAAAAATAGAGTAACATTAGAACAATATTACCAAAAATTTTATATTTTAAATTCATTTGTTATAAAAACATTAAATTTAAATAAAGATGAGTTTAAAGTATTTTATAAAAGAATTAATGAAAGTTTAATCTTAAAATTAATAAGCAAATTTGATTTAGGTTTACATATTAACGCTATGATATACAATTTATGCAAAGAATTAAATAAGCATTGAATAAATAAAGTAAAAATTTATATTAAATCTTGGACAACATAATTACCGTCAAAAGGTTCAAAATTATCTTCTTCGTTTAACATATTTATAACATTTCCACTTACATTTGTATTTCCACCTCCCATATTATTTCCACTATTATTTCCACCACCCATATTTTCACCTACCATATTTCCACCTCCCATATTTCCACCTACCATATTTCCACCTCCCATATTTTCACCTACCATATTTCCACCTCCCATATTATTTCCACCTCCCATATTTTCACCTACCATATTTTCACCTCCCATATTATTTCCACCTCCCATATTTTCACCTACCATATTTCCACCTCCCATATTTTCACCTCCTATATTATTTCCACTTACATTGCTATTACCATTATCTTCGCCTCCATTTACATCATTACCGCTAATATTACTATTATTATTTTCATTTAAAATATTATTAAGTAATTTTTGTTGCGATTCTTGTTTTTTTTTTAAATTATTTATTGTATTTTTTTGATTTTCAATTAAATTTTCATATTCATTTTCTTTATTATTTAATTTCTTTTTTAATAAATATTTTTCTAATTTTCCCTTGTAATTATCCTTTTTAATATATATAGGTCTTTTATTTATATATTGAATTTTTTTGGGATTATTATTTCTATTATTATTTCTATTATTATTTCTATTATTATTTCTATTATTTGTATTATTATTTACATTATTTCTATTGTTAACTGATCTATCATTAAAATGAACGATACCTATAATAACAATTACAATTAAAACAAATATGATAATATTTTTATCTGAGAATAAATTTTTACTTGCCATTTATATAATATAATAAAATAAAAAAAATTTAAAACAAGTTTTTTGTATTATTTTTTATATTTTTATTGTTTTTTATCTTTATATTTTTAACTTTCTTGTAATACAATGTTCTTTTTTTTCATAAAATGTCTTTGTATAAACTTCAGTATTAGGATAATTTTTTTTTAATATATCTATTATTTTATTATAAAATTCTTTTTCTTTTTTATTTTTTCCTAAATCAGTAATAACTATTTTTTTTAGATATTTTTTGAGATTAATTTTTTTTTTAATTAAGAATTCGTGTGTAAACATAACCATAAAATTTTTGTTACTAGTAATTATTTTCCTTAATTCTTTAACTTTTTTATCTATATTATCTATTTTTTTACCATTTATTTTAATAGAATTTGTATGTTTGTTACCTCTCCAATTCATATTTAAATAAGTAATTCTATCTAATAATAGTTCAGGATTAAACAAATAATTTGGTTTATCACATGTTTTTAATAATTTATCTTTTTTTAATGTTTTTTGCATTAATCTCCCATATCCTATATCAAAAAACATTAAAAAAAAAAAATCCATTCCAACTTCTTCTTGTCCCCATAGACCTTCTTGTCCTACTTGTGAACCGGGTTTTAAATATCCTTCTTTTAGAATTTTATACATAGTTTTTAATGACAAAACCGATTTATGTCCTAATAAATGTTTTTTTGTATATTTTTTTTTAGTTGATTTCATTCTATAAAATATACTGATAAATAAAAATAAATGTAAAGTAATTATAAAATATAAAACGAAAAAGTGTTAAAGTGAAAAAATATTAAAATAAAAATTATGAAGCATAACAAGCGTCCTGAGCTATTCCACACATATTTGGAATATCAGCGTTGAAATAAACATAACCGTCTTGTCCCCAGTCAGTATTCCAACTATTTTTGATAATATAATATGAAGTTCCATTAGAAGTAGTACCATATCCTATGATAGTAACTGCGTGGTCTAACATAGTTGTGGAACAAGTGGTAGAAGTAAAAATACCGTGTGAATAAAACTGTAAATCCTCTTCTGCGTCAATCGCAACTGAAATGGGTCCAATATTTAAAACCGCATTTAATAAACCACGCGTATCACCTTGGTCTATCCTAGTTAAATTAGTAAATCTCGCACCAACAGTTGAATTGGTAAAATTACAAGTTTCATCTACCCCAATATACTTATATGATACCTCTGTATCAATACCACTTACATTTACTGTATTTCCCGGTCCAGGTGTGCTACCATTAATAACATAATCAATTGCGAGATATGGCCACCCTCCGTCACAAGCATTACAATCGGGAACACAATCCACTAAATCTTGTTCACTTAATGAAGTTAAATTTCCGGTTTCTTTGGCGTGTGCCCCTTCCATAGTTGCGACAGCACTAAAAGCCCAACAACTTCCACATTGTTGCTGGTCTTTAACGTCTGTTACTAATCCTTCAGAACGCCAATCCACGGAAGTTCTGTTAATAGGTTTGTAATAATCAACCGCGTAATTATTTTCATTTTCATATGTGCGATTAATTAAACCATTATATCCAAAATGAAGAATACTAAATTCGTTGAAAGTTAAATCACCAAACTTATTCATTTCTAACGTATAAGTGATGTTTTGACTATTTTTATATTGAATATAATTACTATTTTCCATAAAAATAGAAAATCTACTCCAATAATTATTTTCCGTTAAATAACTTTTGTTATATGTTTTTATAAATTGTTCGAACTGATTTAATGATTCTGGACCAGCAGTATAATGTGTATTAGATAAAGATAATAGTGTTAGAAGTTTCAGCATTTTATAATTATATGTTTTTCAATAATTTAAATTAGTTTAAAAAAATTGATTTTAATAAAAATATTAAGGTAAATTAAAAATTTAAGATGCAATCTAAAATTAATACAGAATCTAATACACATTTTTGCGGACAACAGAGAAAAATTCGCGAAGACTCGAGAAGATCAAGGAAAATTGAGCGTTCTAGAGACAGTTTTAAACTGGCAGACAAACGCACAATTCAAAGGAATAAGCATATATCAGAAGAAATGTATAAAAAAATTAATAAGAAAGCCATTTATTTGGCTAGAAGAAATAAATATTGCTAAATATAACTAGTTGTAGAGTTATAAGTAGAATTACAAATAGAATTAAATTTTTTTATTTAAAAAAATATGAATATTATTTACTATAATGAATTATATACTTGAATATATTTGGTTAGACTCTAATAATAATTGTAGAAGTAAAACAAAAGTTGTAAAATTAAAAGATTTAAATTTAGAAACAATTCCAAAATGGAATTATGACGGTTCATCGACAGGGCAAGCAACTACTGGAAATAGTGAAATAATTTTAAATCCTGTTAATATTTGTTTAGACCCATTTAGAAGGACTGAAAAAAGTTATTTAGTTTTATGTGATATTTATAATATTGATGGAACACCTCATAAAAATAATATGAGATATAAAGCAAATCAAATATTTACAAGTTATGCAGAATATGAACCCATGTTTGGTTTAGAACAAGAATTTTTCATTTCCAAATATATGTATGGTGATTTAATTCCAATTGGATTTTTAGATGAATATGGAAAAGAATATGGTTGTAAAGAACAGGGAGATTATTATTGTGGTATGGGTGGTAGAAATGTCTTAGGTAAGGATTTAATAGAGGAAACATTCGAAAATCTATTATATTCTAATATCGCAATTACGGGAATGAATGCGGAAGTTGCTCCTTCGCAATGGGAATTTCAAGTATGCGATATTGGTATTGAAGCTTCTGATAATTTAATATTATTGAGGTATATATGTAATAGAACTTTAGAACACGATGGATATATAATGGATTTGAGAGCAAAACCTAAAAAGGGTGATTGGAATGGTTCTGGATGTCATGTTAATTTTAGCACCAAAGAAATGAGAGAAGACGGGGGTTATTCAACTATTAAACGGGCCATTGATAATTTATCAAAAAACCACGATTTACATATAAAAAATTATGGTATCGATAATTGTGAAAGATTAACAGGAGAACACGAAACTTCAACTCTAACAGAATTTAGTTCGGGGGTAGGAAGTAGAAATACAAGTATTCGAATTCCAAATAAAACACACCAAGAAAATAAAGGATATTTTGAAGATAGGCGTCCTTCTTCTAGTTTAGATCCATATGTTGTAACTTCATTATTATTTGCGACAACGGTTGGATTAAAACAAGATATCTTTTTATAAATTATTACTTAGTTATACCAATAACTCCGCACGCAAGTCTAGAACCCGCATTTCCTGTTTTTTTTGATTCTTCATTACATCCTTTTCCTAAGTCATCTTCATCTTCGTGTATAATAATAGAACGTCCTATTATACAATATTTATGTTTATAATCCAGAGAAATATATTTATCATAAAAAAATCCTTTAGATAAATTATTTTTTGAAATAATATTCCCTAAATCTCCTATATGTCTTTCTTTTGTATTTCTTCCTCCGTGATTTTTATTTTCTGGATTAAAGTGAGAACAAGCAGATTTACAACCATCTGTTAAATCTCCGTAATTGTGTATATGGAAACCGTGTTTTCCGTCACTTAGTCCGTTTATTTCATACATAATTTTAACTTTATTATTAAATTGAATAAATTTAATATTTCCAAAAACATTATTATTATTTTGGTGTATAACACATATTGCTTTTTTTTGTAATTTCTTTTTTTTTTTTGTTAATTTGGGTAGCATATAATTTATAAAAATAAAAAAAATTTATATTTTTTATTTATCTTCCAATTTATTAAAATATTATTAAATTTAGTTGATACAATCTGTTGGTTCACAAGCATTCGCTCTTTGAATTGGACCTCCTGTATAAGATCGTATTTCAACTTCGTCTTCTATATCCTCTGCCAATTGAGAAGACATAGCTCTGTGACAAGCAGTAAATGATCTTTCACCTTCTTCTCCGCTGGTATGACTGCGCATTACCTCTGAAGCAGCACGCATAACTTCTCTCATACCCCCTCCGGAATGTTGAAATTCAATACATTGTTCTGTAGGAAGACCGTATGTTTCAGCAACACTTGGAGAAACACCCAAAGAGAGCATTACTACTCCTTTTTCTTGTGCTTCTACAATTTTTTCTCTTGTTTCTGTAATATTTGCTTTAGAAGAATTTTCTTCTCCATCTGTAAGGAAAAGAACAATCTTTTTGTCACTTGTGTCGTCTTCCGCATATGAAAGTGCTTTCAAAAAAGCGTCATTCATTGCGGTACAGCCATTTGTTATAAAATTTTTATTGATAATTTTGGTAGTAAGTGTTTTTCCATTATGAACTACTTCGCATGTTGTAGAAAACATAATGAGAACAATTTTTTCAATATTTTCTTGCTTACAAACCAAATCCATAAGACCTTTGATAACTGTATCTCTAGGGAAAACTCCCATAGATCCAGAACGGTCAAATGCTATAAATAATGATGATGTTTTTAAATCAGACATTTTAAATTTCTTTTATTTGAATATTATAGTTTTTTAATATTCAATTTTTTATAGTATAAATAAAAAATATATTATCTTTTATAAAAATTTAACAATTATAAATTATGTAAAAATCTTAGGAGAAATAGACATTGCCTCTAACTCCTGCATTAATAACTTACAAGAATATGGTACTCTCACCTCCGAAAACGAAGACTGATTATTACAATTCTTACAATAATATATATCCCTATCAGGATTTACAACTGCCTTAATACCACAATCATTACAAATATATAATCTGTAATTATCTGAAACATCCAACATTCTTTCTTTCAAGAATTGCGTTGTTCCATGTGAAATCATACAATCACGTTCCATCTCACCAAATCGCAATCCTCCGTCGCGTGCCCTTCCTTCTGAAGGTTGTCGCGTTAATTGAACGATAGGTCCATGACTTCTACTATGTATTTTATCATCCACTAAATGCTTTAATCTCTGATAAAATGTAGGTCCAATGAAGATAGAAACCTTCATCTGTTTTCCGGTTCTTCCATTATATAATACTTCATTACCATATTTCTCATAATTATATTCTTCCAATACATTCTGTATATTCTCTAAATTACATTCCACAAACGGTGTTCCGTTTCCGTGTCCACCTAAATGGACGCATGCTTTTCCTAATACATTCTCAACTAATTGTGCGATAGTCATTCTAGACGGAATAGCGTGAGGATTTAAAATTATATCAGGAACAATTCCGTCCTTCGTATATGGCATATCTTCTTGTCTATAAACCATTCCTACAGTCCCTTTTTGTCCGTGTCGTGAAGAGAATTTATCTCCTACTGTTGGAATTCTTTCAGAACGAACCCTTATCTTACAAAATCGGTGTCCTTCGTGATTCCAATTAATATATGTTTTATCGATAAATCCACTCTCATTTGCCCTTAAAGCAGTACTACTATCCCTATAAATATAACCATTACTCTTGTTTTCTTTAATAGGATATACTTTACCAATGATAATATCGTCCCCGTCTACATAAGTATTTTCAGGAACAAAACCTTCGTTAGTTAGTTTATCATAATTACAAGGTTTAATATTCTTTGTATATTTTGTATCTGGCATTGTAAATTTCTCTTCCTTTCCTGAAGATTGATTTTTCTTTTCTTCATCTCGATATGACCTATAAAATGTTGACCTAAATAATCCTCGGTCTATCGCTGATTTATTCATAATAACAGAATCTTCTTGATTATATCCAGAATAAGTCGCAATCGCAACAATCGCATTCATACCATTCGGTAATTCATCCATTTTAATTAACTTGCTATTATTAGTTCCAACTAATGGCCGGTTTGGATAACTTAAGACATGTCCTAATGTATCCATTCTTAACCTAAAGTTAGAACAATATACTCCCATTGCCTGTTTACCCATAGCAGATTGATATGTATTTCGCGGAGATTGATTATGATCGGGGAATGGAATAGAAGAAGCAAGAACACCCAAAATAGTTGAAGGGTGTATTTCACAATGTGTATATGATTGCTTCTTTGCTAAATCTTTCTGACTCATAGCAACTAAACAACTATAAGATTCTTCAACATCTATATACTCTATAACACCTTCTTCTATCTTTCTAATACCACTTGATTTTGAATCTAAAGTATTAATATCATTTAAACTTTTCAATAATAAATTATTCCAACCAAATTTCCCATTCTTTAAATTTTCAATATCACGTTTTTGAATTCGCAATTTATTTACTACTCCTTTATTAGTTTCATTATTATCCACTATATATAAAGGTCTAATACATCTACCCCCATCTGTATAAATAAACAACTCATTGGTTGTAATATACCAAGATAATGAAGTATATATATTTATAATTGCCAATCTTCTTAATATTTTCAACTTATCTAAAATTTCCTTGATATTCAAATGAATACCAATCCAATTACCATTTATAAAGATTTTCCCATACTTCTCTATATCGTCAAATCTTACCATTTTATCCTCTTCATCTCCTATTTCAGATAAAGGAATAACTTCATATCCTATAATTCTATCATAAATAGGTTTAGAATTCACAGTATTTGTTACTAAAGTTGTAATTGCTAGGTTCTTCACCACGCCAACCGAAGCTCCTTCGGGAGTTTCTGCCGGGCATACTATACCCCATTGAGTATTATGTAATTTTCTAGGAGCAATCAATTTACCGGTTTTCTCATTTGGTGTCGCAACTCTTCGTAAATGAGATAAAGTTGCGGAATAATTTAATCTACTTAAAACCTGCGCTATACCTACCTTATTACTTGAAGTTTTAATACCCCAATTACCAGTTGCTAGGGCATATTTTATTCCCGTTTCTAAAGTTGTCGATTTTAATAATTTATAAATGTTAGTCTCATTAACCACATTCATAATGTTTAACTTATTATGACAACTATTCAATTCCTTCATTATACCATTCCTACAATCCTTAACTCCTTTAGACCAATACTGTCTAAATAAATTACTTAGTAAAATACCAGTTAATTCAATTCTCTTATTAGTATAACTATCCCTATCATCAAAATCTCTTATACCACAATAACATTTTAACATATTAATTATCATATAACCTAAATAGAATAATTTACTCACTCTATCCTTTCCTACATGCGGTAATAAATCCTTATCTAAAATATCTTTAATATATCCTTTCTTGCGAATATTGTCTAATTTAATATCTTTGGGTTGACCATAAGATATAATAAACTTCATTAAATATTCAAACGCATCCGATTGTGATTTGTATTCTTCTGCTTCTATAATAGAATCCCTAATCAAATAAATTAATCTATTATTCTTAGGTTCTAAATTATGAATTATATACTTTAAAATATTCTTATCACCTTCCACACCTAAAGCTTTAAATAATATAAAGACAGGTATTTCATGTCGAATATTTGGAATAAGTGCTCTTATGACTAAAGAATTACCTTTCTTTACCAAACGAACACTAAAGTTCTTTGGTACCGAAAAGTTCTTCTCATTCATAGACTTAATCTCCGCTACACATATTGTCTTGTTATTAGTCTTGTTTACCCTGAAAATATATAACTTATTATCCGCAATCTTTTCCTGTGGAACTACTGCTTTTTCATTTCCATTTACTATAAAATAACCTCCGGGGTCGTATACACATTCTCCATGTTCTTTTCTTGAAATATTATCCTTGTTATTGAGAATACAGAAATCTGAACCTAACATTATAGGAATCTTACCAATAGTAATATTCCGTAAAAGATTAACTTTCTCATTCGTTTTCTCAAAACTATCCCCATATTTCTCAATATACTTTACCTCTACGTCAATATGTAAAGGAGCAGAATAAGTAAAATTTCGCAATCTCGCAATATTAGGAGTCATCCTAAAACTACTACCGTCATTTTCGGTTACAATTGATTCCGTAAAATACGGTTCCTTAAAACGAATTTGAATTTCATACTTATATTTATTATACTCTTCGTGAAATTCATGATATACAACCAACGGATTTGACTGCATAATTATATTAGGAATATTTTGTTTCATAAACGCATTATATGATTCTAACTGATGGCGAATTAACTCTTTTCCGTCATTCTGACTAAAATACGATTTTATAACCTCCCAAGTATCATTCTCTAAATTTACTTTTCTTTTAATAGGAATTTTTTTCTTTTGATTTTCCATTATAAATAATTCTTGAGTTTGATTTGACATTTATCAATTTTTTTTTTGAAAGAGTGTTATCACTATAAATTATATAAATAATGTTCTTAAATAATTTTTTTATTATATATTTGATTTTATTAGACTAATAAAAAATAAATATTTTATATTTTGAATTTAAAAATATATTAAAATATTAAGTGTATGACTAAGAAAGAAGAAGAAAATAATAATAAAAAAAATGATAAAAGAAAAACAGAAGACGAAGAAGATATACCTTCACCTCCTATAAAAAAACCTCGTCATATTCCAATATTTTTTGAAATTATAGAAATGAATAAAAATAGAAATGTATATAATGATCATGGTGGAGGAGGTTGTTGTGATGAAGATAATCCGGTTGAAGTATCAAGTTCGGAGGAAGAAGTTTTTAGTGATGAAGAATTTGAAACTTTATATTTAGATGAAAAATTAGAAAATATAGAAGATTTTATTAGAATTGGTAAAAATTATTTTAATGGAAAATATGATTTAGGTTTTAAAAAATATAATATTAATGTCAAAACAGTATCTAAGTTAGTGGAACCTTTAGAGAACCTAACTAAAATGATAGGTATGAATGAAATTAAAAAGGATGTTTTCGAATTATTATTATATCAACTTCAGGAATTCGATAAAAGTAAAGATATGCTTCATACAATTATAGATGGAGAACCAGGAGTAGGTAAAACAGAATTGGCAAAAATTTTAGCACAAATATATCATAAAATGGGATATTGTAAAAATAAAAAAGTAAAATTTGTAAAAAGAAGTGATTTAATTGGAGGTTATTTAGGTCAAACAGCGATTAAAACACAAAAAGTTTTAAATGAATGTAAAGGAGGTGTTTTAGTTATTGATGAGGCATATTCTCTTGGAAATAAAGAAGGGCGCGACTCATATGCGAAAGAATGTATAGATACTCTCACTGCTTTTTTATCAGAATCACCGGAAACTATTGTTTTTATGATGGGATATAAAGAATCATTAGAGGAATGCTTATTCGCACATAATAAGGGGTTGGAAAGGAGATTTACATATAGATTTTCGATACATAAATATAAACCGGAGGAATTAAAATTAATTTTATTTAAGATTATTGAAGGTGGGGGGTGGAAGATAGAAAATAAAGAAGAAATACCAGATACATTTTTTATAGAAAATGAAACATATTTTCCATTTAATGGAGGGGATATGCTAAATCTTTTTACTAAGTGTAAATTTACACATTCATTAAGGTATTTTAATTTATGTAGAAAAGCAACAATAGAAAAAAATTACAAAAATCTTAAAAAATTTATAAATTTTGAAGATATACAAAATGCGTTTAAATTACTATTAAAAGACGAAAACTTCAAAAAGAGAAATGAGGATGGCGAGGATAATACTTATAAATATTCTTTGTACACATAACTTTGTTATTTATACACATAACTTTGTTATTGATACACACATAACTTTGTTATTGATACACACACAACTTTGTTATTTATACACATAACTTTGTTATTTATACACATAACTTTGTTATTGATACTTATCAATTAATAATTTAATTAAAAAAATCTAATTTTTTCTGTTGTGTAACTCTGTAAATAAGGTATATTACTCCTATTGAGATAAGTATTAATACAACTAAAATAATGTATGAATTCTTATCATAAAAGTCATCTTCTTCATCTTCTTCTACTATCTCAATATAAGTAGGTGGTAATGCTTTTGGGTGGTCCATAATTTTAGTGGTTGTTATATCAATTGGAATTTCTTTATTATTATTATTTTTCTCGGTAGTTAAAACAACTTCTTCTTCTAAACTGGGTGAATACATAGGACTTTCATAATCATAAATATCATCTTCAGATATATTATCTAATAAAAATTCTTGTTCTTTGGTAATTTTATTATTAACCATAACTTTTTTTCTATAATTATCTAATGAAAGTTCTCCGCTCATAATTTCATCAATAATTTGTAATTTTTGTTCTTTTTCTAAGTTATTATCCCATTTAGTTAATTGTATAGTTTGTCTTAATTGTTTGATTTTATCTTTTTGTAAATTTTTAAATTTATTATAATATGGTTCGTGACTATAATTTTTATCACCTAAATCAAATGGTTTCATTTTATTTTCTTTTAAATCTTTTGGGTAATGTAATTCTTTAGGGAAATTTAAGTTTTTTTCTTCAAATTCCACTGTTATATTAAAATCATACATTTTCTCATATTTATCTTTATTTTCTACTTCGTATAAATAACCTTCCAAATCTCTAGTTTTTTCAGTATCCAATTCGGTTCCTTCTATAATATCCATATCTTCTACAAATTTATGATTAAAATATGTTAATATTTCTTCTTCTTCTACTGTTCTATTCTTTTTATCATTTAATAAACTTATGACGTCATAATTTTTTTCTTCATTCTCGTCTTTTATATTTGCTCCATTATCAACTAATAATCTTATAATTTTTAAATTTTTTTTAGGAGTATTAACTGCTAGTAGTAATGGTGTATCTCCTTCCTTATTTACAACATATAAATTCGCACTATAATTTAATATAAGTCTAACATTGTCATATAATCCTGCTTTAATAGCGTTAAAAAGGGGGGTTTCATTTTTATTATTTTTAGCATTAACATCACACCCCATTTTTAAAGCCATCATTAATGTATTTTTATTATCTTGTTCCATAACCATATGTAATATGGTATTACCTCTACTATTCAATTTATTTATAATATCTTGGGTTATATTACTAAATAAATATACTAATACATGCTTCGCATTATATTTTAGTGCTTCGTGATAAATTGTATTTCCTTCATTACTATGCGTTAAAGGTCTTTTAAGTAAAGTTCTATCTTGTTGAATAAATTTCTGGACGTTTATAAGTTTGTTATGTTTAATTGATTCCGCTACATCTTTATCAAATTCATATGTGTAATTCTCTTCTACAATACCACTTATATTCATAGTTTTCTCTTGTGGATTACATTTAGCTTGGTAACAATCTTGTTTAAAATTAGTTAATTTACCTTTTACTAAATCATTATTTTTTTTAGGTATTTTACATATTTCATAAGCACTAAGTTTTTTATATTTGGTATCGCACTTTTCGGGATCACTTTCTAAACAAAAGTCTATAGACTCTAAATTACCAAATTTATCATAAACAGATTTTCCTAATGGTCTTTTATATTTCATTTTTGCCAATACGTCCTCTAATCGGGAGTCATTTTTATCGCAACATACTTTTAATTCTCCTTTTCTATTTTGACAAGCAGTATTATATCTTTTTAAATTATTTTTCTTTTCTTTATCTGTTAATTTAGAACCATATAACTCTAAATTATTGTAAGGGTTAAGATGATTACATTTTTGTTCTTTGTGTTGACAAGTATTTTTTTGTATTATTGAATGTGGTATACTATTAAACATATTATTAATATATATTAATAGTATATTTTTTATAAAAATATTTAGTTAATATTATCTATTTATCTATTTTTTTATTAAAAAATCAGCAATAGATTTTTTCTCATTTCTCTTTCCATTATTTATTTCCATAAATCCCATACTTTCATTATTGTGTAAATTATGAACTCTATGATTATAATTATTAGGAGCTACATTCTCTAAATTTTGACTTCCTGGTGTTTTACTACATAAATTTAAATAACAATCTGGATAAACTTTATTAATTCTAAAATTTGTAGACATAACATCATCTCCTCCTTTTTCTAATGGTGATAATTTACACCTCCCAAAACCTTTATTAGAAGGTTCATTATCTTTCTTATCTATAGTAGGGGTGGGAGATAACTCTGTTGGGGTTGGAAAATCCCCTAAAGTTTCAGAAGGACTAAAATAATAACTTTCATTTTCTTTTACATCTGTAAAACACCTAAATGTATTATCACTATTACCCATTTTACAATATTCATATCTACTTGGTATTTTATAATCTTTACAATTTTCCTTAACACATTTTTTATAATCTTCTTCTTCTCCTCCACATTGACAAACGTCTATTGCTTTAATTTCTCCAGAACTATTCTTAACAATTTTTACCAAGGGAACACTGTCTTCTATATTACCATTATCATTTTTATGAAATATAGTATGCCCAAATTCTTTATTTAAATGTTCCATATATTTTTTATCCATCGGTTTATGTATACCTTCTTGTAAAGGATTACAACAATAACCTTTGGTTTTACCATATCCTTTACAATTATTAACTATATCGTATTGACCCATATCGAATTGTCTATTTAGCATTTTATTGTATTCTATTGGTTTATGAAAATTACACAAATTTTTCTTATTGCCGCAATAAAAGTTACTTAGATATTGACTCATATTAGTATATTATATTATTAATATATTAATAATCTTTTAATTTAAAAAATTTTTTTTTTTAATAAACTTAATTGTGCATTTTATTAAATAACATTGCTGCCAAATAAACTACTATAATAATTATTAACACTAAAACAACATATTCCATAATATTAGAACCCTTTAAACCAAATACTAAACTTCTATTATTTACATTATTATTTTCTTTATTTTCATTATTATTTTCTTTATTTACATTATTTACATTATTTACATTATTTACATTATTTACATTATTATTTTCTTTATTTACATTATTTCTTTTGTTATTATTATACATATCCAAAGCCATAGTATTAAGTTGTGCATGTGTTATAATATTGGAATGTGATGGCGAAGGAGAGATATTATTTTTATTATTTTTATCTTCTTTGAGTAAATATTTGTTTAACATATTACTACCCGACGGAGAATCTGAATTATTTTTACTGATAAGTTTGACTACTTCTCCATCATTTTTCATTTCTACAACCTTTTCTTTATTAGTAGGATAATCTAAACTAGTTAATGTTTTAGAAAAAGAGTCATAAAGATATTGTTTATCCGTGACTAAATCTCTATAAATAATAGGTTTATCCTTTCCTTTTAATTGACTATAATAATCAGTATTTTTTGGAATAACATATTTTCCTACTCTAATACCATTCTTTACATTTTTATCTCTTTTTTTTTCATATTCTTGATATGCTAAATGAGAGCAATTTGGTAATTTAGTTAAGTCATTTCGAATACCTTGTAATTTTTCTAAATCTAATTTAGATAAATCTATAGTTTTAAGAAGATTGAGAATTTCCTTATATTTATCGTCGGTCTCTAAGAAATCCGCGGCATCAGTTGCACAACTAGAATAATGAACGTTGGCCATTCTAGAAAGTTTAAATATTTCCTCAATCATTTTTTGTTTTAATTCTGTTTGGTCTGTGTATGATACTACGTCAAAATTTCCTTTTTGTAATTGTGCTACCTTCTTACAATATCTTAATCTCTCTATTATTATATCTTTAATATCGTCAGTCATACGAATATTTACATCTTTGTTATTATTATCCTTCTTTACTCCAGTAACTAACCTGGAACATTCTTCATTTTCTGAAATTTCCTTGGCTCTCATAATTCTATCTTTACACCTATCACTACAAATATTTCTATCACATTCTTCCCACATTAATCCCAGAGAACTTATACATTGATTATTTTCATTAAATGCTTTAATATTTTCTTTTTTGTGCATTTCGTCTAATATATCTTTAAAATTATTTTTATCTTGTCTATAAGAATATATTTCTTGATTTTGTGTAGCTTTCTTTGGCATGGCATTTAAAACACGAAAATATGTATCTCTAATATCTTCATCATCAAATTTATCATACATTCTTTCTAAAGTTCCAAAAATAGAATTTGCTTTATTAAAATTATTTCTTGTGAGACTATCAACAATTAAAGATTCTAATTCTAAAGATTTATTTTTTAAATTTGGATTTTTTTTATTAGTATCTTCTGCTAAAAAATTTCGTAAATTTGTATCAATATCACTATTATTTTTTTTGTTATTCTCTAAATAATAATTTTCATTAAAATTATTCATAAATTCATTTTCTTCTTCTTCCATAGATTTAGGTGGTTCTTGATTACCAAATAAATTACTACCTTCGGTAATTTTTCTAGTCGCATTATTGAATTTGGTTCTTCTTTCTGTCATAATTTTGTCTATTTCCTCAATATTTCTTATATTTGTATTTTTATTCATATATGTATTATATATAAAAAAAATAATATTTTAATAAAAAAAAAAATTTTAATTATCACTATTACACTTTTATAACTCAGTCATACATATAGGACACTTATTATTCTCAGAAAACCATTCCTCACTACAATCTAAACATAATTCATGCTTACACTTAAATTGTAATATTATATCTTCCTTTTTAAAATCTTCGAAACATAAAGGACAATTAAAATCTTCATAAAAAACTTCCTTTGAAATATCCTCAACTTTTAATCCTTTTTTTATATTATTACTATCTAATAAAGTTAATTCTTCATATGTATCTACAGATTGAGTGGATGGTTCTATATTACTAATAAAATTTAATAATGCGTTTTGACTATTCATTAATAGATTTATATTAGTCACTAAATCGCTTGGTAAATTAGTAGGAAGTTCTATTATTGGTGGCATTTCGTCTTCTGTATTTACTATTTCTAATGTATTTTCTGTTTCTTCTGTATTTATTGTACTTGAAGTATTTATATGTGACGTTTCAATAGGAAAGTATATATTTTGTCGTAAACCGCAAAAATTAATATGTTTTTCATATTTCTCAAATGAAATTAAAGCATTACATATGTCACATGGTATTAAATTTTCCATTTCATTTTGATAAAAATGAGACATACATTCTAATTCGTGTTTTCCAAATTCTTCTGTTATAAATTCTTTTTTACAATTAAAACATTTTATATTAGAAGACATTATTAAAGTAAAATATTTTAATTCTTAAATAATTAAAGAAAAAATTTGTTATTTGAGTAAACTAGGTATAAAATTAGGAGGGGAATATATATGTAATGATATTGTATTCTCTTCTTTATTTTTAATTTTATGAATACTTATAGAATCATCTATATATCTAACATCACTCATTACTAAATTATTTTTTTCTTGTAAAACAAAATTTTTATCATATAATTCTTCTATCATATTTCCTGCTAATATTTTTAATAAACAACCTCCAACGGGATGATTATGTATTTTAGTTTCCTGATTAGGTAACCAACAAACAACAAACATTTCAAAATTATTATCTCTATATACTAAGTTTTTCTTATAATCTTGTTTATCAAAAGAAATATATTGTTTCCAATCTATTGAATTATAAGAACTTAAAATACTTTTATTTTCTAATAAATTTCTATTACTTACTAAACTTTTAATAATTCTATTCATTATATTTATAAAATTATTTTATATTTAATATTTATACTATGAGTAATATTAAAGTAGTTACTATAGGAAATGTTCCACAGAAAAAAACTAAAAAAAAACAACGTAATCAAGATTTCGATTATCTTAAAAATATTATTAGAAAACAAAACCCTACTGAAACTAAAAAACAAAAACAAGATTTGAATAAAATACTAAGTAAAAACGAAGAAATAGAGAAATTACTTTCTAAAAGAAATTTTACTAAAAAAAGAAATATAGAAGAAAAACCTACAATGGTAATGGAAAAACCTACAATGGTAATGGAAAAACCTACAATGGTAATGGAAAAACCTAAAAAACAAGAAGGAACTAATATATCACCGTTTACTTTTACTAATAATAAAAATGTAGAAAAAAAAAAGGTAGAAAAAGTAAAAAATAATAAACCTAAATTACCTAAATCGATAACTAATTTAAAACCCGCGACTAAAAAAGATTTGAATAATTTTTTCAAAAAACACAGTAAGAAAAAAAAAACAATATCATCGGGTATAGTTGCTCCTAAATTAAAAAAATCTACTAAAAAATCAAATAAAAAATCATTACAGAAAAAACCTTTAAAGAAAAAAACATTACAAAAAAAAAATATTATATCAAGCGACCATTCTTTAGTAAATCCATTTACTAAAGTAATTCAAAAAGCAATCAAAAAAAATAGTAATAAGTTAGACAAAGATATTGATAAGTTAAGTCAAAACCAATTAATAAATAAATTAGTAAAATTAGAATTAATTAGTAAGAATACTAATGCTCCTTTGAATGTTTTAAAAGATATTTATAAAATATATAAAATAACAGATAATATTAGTGTTAAAAAATAATTTAATAAGAAAAATAATGAAAAATTATTTTTTCTTAGTAAATAAGTCTTTAATTAATCCTCTTTTACCAAATAATATAAAAAATGACATTAGTGATCTAAATAAAACAGCATAAATACCTATAGCCATCATTTGAGTACTATTAATTAAATTTCCTATAAAATATCCTACTAACCCTTCGGGTGTACCCCCTAATAATTGTAATCCATTAAACCAAAAATCTATATCGTGTGCTTCTTGTGTTATTATTGTCTTTCTTGCCTGGAAAAAGACAGCGGGGAATACTAAACAATTAGTAAAGAAAGCAACAGTTTCTATTATAGACAAATTACCTAATCCAATTATACTTAAATCTATATTTTTATCAATCATAATTTTTTTCTTAAATTTATCGTAATTACTCATTATAATTATAAAATATAATTATTATTATCTTTTTTAATATTAATGGATAATACAGATAATAATCAAATAAATAATAATATGAATATAGATAATACACAAAATAATAGTTTAAGTGACCAACCTATTAATGAAATAAATAACCTAGTAAATAATCAATTAGATAATAATCAAATAGATAATAATCAAACAAATAATCAAGTAGATAATGAAACACAAAACAATAAAGAAATATCTAATGAATTAGAAGATAAACAAAGAAAAATATTAAGTCTAAATGTAAGTAAGTGGGGAATAATATCAGCAGTCGCAAATTTTACTTCTGTTGTTTTTCAATTATATAGAACAATGAAAACCCAAAAAGTAAAATCTTTCTCTATGAAATTTATTTCATTAATGACTTTCTTAAATTTTGTATATGTAATTATAGGTATTTTAACAGAAAATTACGGTATGACATTTGCTTGTTTAGTATTTGTAGTATATAATTTAATTATTGTTTACTATTATTATTTTGGAAAATCTGAGTAATATATAATGATAATATTTCAATGTAGAGATGAACAAGATTTTTTTTCATATTTTACTATATACCATTTTATATTTGGAATAATTGTCGGATATTTAGGGATACCTTTAGTATATTGGTTTTTAATACATACTTGTTTTGAAATAGGTGAAAATGTTTTAGTACGTATTCCGCAATTAGGTTCTATAATAAGAAAAGTAGAATATAAATTTATGTTTTATCTTAATAGTATAACAAAACATATAGGTTTTAAAGTTGAAACACCCATATATAAAGGGGATAGTTTATTAAATAGTATAGGAGATACAGTATTTACTATTCTTGGTTGGTTAATAGCTCATGGAATGATATATAAAAAACTTAGGTATATTTAATAAAAACTTAGGTATATTTAATAAAAACTTAGGTATATTTAAAAAACAGCAACAATTTAATATATATTACTAAGTAAAAATTCTCTAAGAGGAGTAATACTATCTGGAATTAAAGACATACTATCTACTTTATTTTCTACTAAAAATTGTGCGAATTCTGGAAAATCGCTAGGTGCTTGACCACATACACCTATTTTCTTCCCCATTTTCTTACAACTTTTGATTACCATTTCTATCATTTTTTTAACAGCCATATTTCTTTCATTATAAATATGCGATACTAATCCAGAATCTCTATCTAATCCTAATGTTAATTGTGTTAAATCATTCGTTCCTATAGAATAACCATCAACATGCTTTAAAAAATCCTCTGCTAAAATAATATTAGAAGGAATTTCACACATAAGATATACTTTTAGACCATTTATACCTTTTTCTAAACCAAATTCTTTCATTGTTTCTAAAACTTTAATACATTCTTCTTCAGTTCTACAAAATGGTATCATTAATATTACATTATCAAATCCCATTTCTTCCCTTACTTTTTTCAAAGCAATACATTCTAACCGAAATGCGTCTTTATAATCTTTTGAATAATACCTAGAAGCACCTCTCCAACCAATCATAGGATTTTCTTCTATTGGTTCATATAATTCGCCCCCTAATAAATTCCTATATTCATTACTTTTAAAATCCGAAAATCTAACTGTTACATCTTTAGGGTAAAAAGCACCAGCAATTCTTCCAATACCATTAGATAATTTATCTATAAAATATTGTTCTCCTTTACAATTTTTATTAAATATAAGTTTCTGTATTTTATTGTAAATAATAGGATTTTGTAAACCAAAATCTGGATTATTTGAATAATCCAAAAGTGCTTTAGGATGAACTTTAATATAATTATTTATAATAAATTCCATTCTTACTAAACCAACTCCTTCATTGGGTATCATTGAAGATTGAAAACAATTTTCAGGATTACCTATATTCATCATTAATTTTGTTTCCAATTTATTATCATTCAACGTTATTTTAGTTTTTTTAACTTCATAATCCAATAATCCTTCATAAACATAACCATTTTCCCCTTCTCCGCACGATAAAGTAATATCTTTATCATTTCCTATCAATTCAGTTCCATTTATTGTCCCTACTATCGCAGGAATACCCATTTCTCTCGCAATAATAGCAGCGTGACAAGTTCTACCACCTCTATTTGTTATAATTCCCGAAGACATTTTCATAAGAGGTTCCCAATCAGGGTCAGTCATATCAGTAACTAATATATCACCTTCTTTAAAGAGGTTTTGTTCTATACTAATATCAATATCGTGTAAAATATTACTTCTACCATTACTTATTTTAGTTCCTACTGATACACCTTGGGCTATAAGCTTTTTATTATTTGTTTCTTTAAGACTATATTTTTCAATATAATCTAAATTTTTCTTGGCGGAATGAATAGTTTCACTTCTTGCTTGTACTATATATAATTTATTATCATTACCGTCTAAAGCCCATTCGACATCAACCTGACAATCTTTACCTTTCATTTTAGTATAATAATTTTCAATAGTTAAAACATATTGTGATAATTCTAAAATTTGTTTATCTGTTAGAGAAAATAATGCCTGATTTTCTATACTTACTATTTTTTTTTCTAATCTTTGATTTCCTCTTTTACTATAAATCAATTGTTCATTTTTATTACCTAACTTTTTATCTATGATAGCGTTATATCCGTTCGTCAATCTATCCTTATGGACAATAAATTCGTCTGGTTTAATTTGTCCACTAACTACCATTTCACCTAAACCATAAGAACTATTAATTAAAATAATATTTTTATTTCCCGATTCAGTATCAAGAGAAAAAGCAACACCTGCGGAACCTAAATCAGACCTAACCATTTTTTGAACACCTACAGACATATATACTTTGGTATGGTCAAACTGTTTACTTATACGATATGATATAACTCTATTAGTAAAAAGAGAAGCATAACAATTCTTAATAGACACTAAAACATTATCTAAACCTTTTACATTTAGGTATGTTTCTTGTTGACCTGCAAATGAGGCATCGGGCAAATCTTCGGCATTAGCAGAAGATCTTATTGCAACGTCTAAATTATTTGTATCATATTGGTTTGATAATAATTTATAACTTTCAGTTATTTCATTTATAAGTTCTTTTGGAAATTCTGCTTCTTTGATTAAATTTCTTATATCTTCACCTACTTTCTTTATAATTTCATTACTATTTTTTGTTTCTCCATCACTCTGTTTTATTTCTTCATTGCTTTTTAATTTATCTAAATGTTTTTTAATTTTAGGTTCTAAATTATTATATGTAATAAAATGTCTGTATGCCTCACAAGTTAGAGCAAACCCATTTGGAACTCTAATATTTTCTACACCCAAATTATTATACATTTCTCCAAGGGAAGAATTCTTACCTCCAACCTTTTGGGTATCGCCAATAGAAATATTCTCAAAGAATGAAATAAAAATAAAATTTTTCATAATATTTTATTTATAGAAAATAAAAATAAAAATTATTCTTAATAATATTTATTTTATAAAAAGTTTAAAGATTTAAAGATAAATTTTGAATTATATATAAATGTCTAACTATGGCCATTATAATGCTCAATATTATGGTAACAAAATAAAATTTCCGGATGAATCATTTCTTATAGCAGGTATAAGTTTTTATCAAGATAATTTAAAAGATATAAATTTTAATAGTGAAATAACTATGAAACCTGAACCTACAAATAAATATGATAATACTGCTATACAAATTATATATAATAATAATAAAATTGGTTATGTTCCAAATATTGAAAGAATAAAAAAAATATGTAATGATAATATTGATAATAATTTAAAAATAATAAATATAAAAAGGGAATCTGATAACAAAAATTATGGTTTGAGAGTAATTCCTGATAATTATTATAGTGAAGAATTTAAAAATATTGGAATATTTTAATATATTTTATTAAATTACTTATTTTTTATTATTTAAATAAGCAAGTTCTGGATGTCTTATTGCTTTATGTATTTCCTTCGCAAAATTAAGTATTTGTTCGTCAGTTTCTAATTTTTCTGGTAATTTAAGTGCTGGATAATATTTGGAGTATTGATTATAGGTTCATATAAATATTATTTAAAACAATATAAAGATCATAAAAACTGGTCTTGGATTATATTTTGGTTTGGACATAATAAACAATGTATTAGTGGTACAAAATAAAATATAAAATTATTTATTCCTTTAGGACTATATCAATGGGGGTTTCTGGTTTTATTCTTAGTTTTGTGTATAGCAAATGTTGAATATGGTCAGATAAATTTTGTTTTGTTTCAGTTATTCCATGCATAGCCCAAGGACGTTCTTTATTATTCCATATACAAGGTACCACTTGTTCTGTAGATTGAATAAAATCTTTTGTATTTCCTATTTTCACATCCTTTATGAAAACTAGTTCACCCCCTGTTTTTTGATATATTGTTATCGATCCAGATAATCGATATTTGGTACCTTCAATCACTTGAGTATCTAAGTCACGAATACCTTTAGTATTATGAGTATCGCGATTTCTAATAAATATAATATAACACTCTACTTTTTTTTCTTGAGTAAGAGTTTCAATACATGCATGAACAAAATTTTTTCTATCTTGTGTGCCGGCATCTTTCATATTTGAACATTCCTTATTTAAAACATGTAACCATTTTTTTCTATGTCTTATATCCTTTTCATCAATACTACCAAGCGAACACGGTTCTTTTATCTTGTCCGCAAAATCTTTATAATCATATAATATAAATTTACTATATGTATCTTGATATTGATGTCCTCTTTTCCAATATTCAAACTCTTCTATATTTATAGTCAAATTTTGTTCTATTGTACCTGTCGGGGTATTAAATAAATTGTTTGTTTTATAATGCTCAATCAAACCATCTATCTTGTCTTTATATACAATATCTAATCTTTTATGATTATTTATATAAAATTTTCCTTCATTATTATCTAAGTCACCTCCTTCATTTCTGTATATCCTATATTTACATACTTCTGAAGGAAACTTTACTTCTAAAGTCTTTATATGCGAACCTGAAGATTCTCTAATAAAATAAGATCCCGGAGGTGAATTAGATAATAATTCAAATAATGACTTTTCTCTACTTTTTATTACCTCTGCTCCACCTCTTTTTATAGTGAATTTATATTTTTTTCCGTTACTTCTACCACCCTTTAATTTACGATTTTTACGCGATTTTCTATTAATTTTATTTTGTTTAGATCTTTTAGATCTTTTAGATCTTTTATTAAATTTAGAATTCAAACGAGTAAAATTTTTTCGTTTAACTAACATTTTTATATAATAATAATATAAATAAATAAATAAATAAATAAATAAATAAATAAATAAATAAATAAATAAATAAATAAATAAATAAATAAATAAATAAATATTAGTAAATTACTTTTTTTTATTATTTAAATAAGCAAGTTCCGGATGTCTTATTGCTTTATGTATTTCCTTAGCAAAATCAAGTAATTGTTCATCAGTTTCTAATTTTTCTGGTAATTTAAGTTCTGGATAATATCTATACTTTCTGTACATAATATTAAGTGCTTTATTTGTTTCTATAAGATTTTTAATAAATTGTTGTCTCCACATTTTTTAAATAAAGTAAAAAATATTTTTAAATTCAATTTTATTAGAATATCATATCTAAATATACTTCCACCTTCAATTTTTCATTCTCTATACCTTTAATAAAATGTTCTCCCGTGCGATTATTATCTACCTCTAAAGATACATCTACTTTCTCACTTAAAATCTCTAAATTATTCTTATTTGGATATTTGGATTTATCATTTTTCTTATCATAAATATCCCTATATAATTTATTAATTAATTCTTTAGATACCTTTCTCTCTCTATATGAAACCCTATCAATTGCTTTTATAGGTTCAATGGAAACATTTAACAAAATAGTTATGTATCCTTTCTTTTTTGCTATTTCTATATGTTTTATATAATGACCGTATTGAGATCCAGTCGCAATATATATAAAATTATATTTTTCTTCTTTCTCTAAAAGCATTTTGACTAACTTATTATTTTGAATTGTTGCTTTTGTTAAATATTCATTTTCCTTATTTTTTTCATATTCATCTATATATGTCATAAGAATATCCGGATTACAGATAATAAAATTATTCTTTATTAAATATTCCTGTGAATTAAGTATATCTAAATCATATAACAATAATGATAAAATATTTTTAATGAATGGTTTTATAATTGTTGATTTGCCAGCACCCGGTATTCCAATCATAAAAATTGCGATAGGTTTAAGTAATTTCGTTTTATAATATTCATTTTCATATTTTTTAAATATTTCTTCTAAAAATATATTTTCTGTCATTATTTATTTTATTACTAACAAAGCTTAAATATAATCAATTTTTATCAAAAGTAACGGGCAATAAATGACTACTCTTTTTATACTTGGTATAATCTATTTTTTTATTTCTTGGAACAAATCTCTTATACGGAATTACAGATTTATGTGGATTTGACGCAATACAACTATATATACCATTATTTTGTGTACACCTTCTAAAATGACTATGTATGTCTCTAAATTTCTTTATATGTATATGTAAATCTGGATTTACTATAAAATTTTCTTTGTACGAAATTGATACTATTAAACATATAACTAATATTAGAATAATTAACTTAATCATTTTAATATATAATGAGTTTTTTAATATTATGAGTTTTTTAATATTATGAGTTTTTTAATATTATGAGTTTTTAATATAATATGTATTTTAACTTATACCTGAATTTTATTTTTATAATATATAAATCCTAAAGCAATAATTAAAAATACAATAATAGCAATAATTAAAATTATAATAAATGTTCTATCTACTTTTTTATTTTTTATATTTTCATTGTGAAATAATAATGTATTATTTACATTTATATTTTTATCATTGACAGAAATACTATGTGAATTATTGTTATTTACGTTATTGTTATTTACATTATTTTTAAAAACAGATAAATCGTGACAGGAAGGTAAATCATTAATAATATATTTAATTTTTTGAAGTGTAAAAATATCTTCTATTTCGTCTAAGTCTCTATTAACATTAATGTTGTTTTCTTCAAAATATTTACCTACATTTTCTAAACATTCCGCATATTGTAAATTTACAAATTTCAATCTATTTTTTATATTTTGTCTTAATCTATTTTTATATCCTTCAATTCCCGAAACACCTAAATTATCAATATGATCAATATTATTCCCGTCTATAATACTAATTAATTTCATTCTGTCATATTCGGAAGGTTTAACACACTCTTTCATATTACAAATTTGAATACTACCTATTGGCGATTCTATTTTATACATTAATTTTTTCTTCATTTCTTGGTCTAATGAACCTGGAGTAATATTTCCTAAATATCCTTTTTCATTTCCAACAAATCCACTATCCTTCCATACTTTAACTCTTAAACCAATTGGAACTAAAATATAACTAGGCATAAAATCAAAATTATCTATTTCCCTTCTATCATAATTTCCTATGGGTAATTTAAAAGTAGTATTACCCAAACCTTCTATAGTATAAAATGATACTTCTAATTCCCTACATTCTACTCCTTTATTATACCAATAACAACCTCTGTCATTTGAACAATTTTTCTCTATTTTACCAGAACAACTCATTTCCATTTCCATATCCATCTCTTTCGTTATACCCTCATTATTAGAATTATGAATATTTCTTTTGACATTTACCAAATCATAAGGTGTATTATTTTTATTTACAATTTTAGTATTATTCACTGTTCCTTCATAAATACCTTGTTCGATATTCATCTGTTTTTGTCTTTTAACCATTTCTAATAATGATTTTGCATCTAATTCTTTTCTGTTTTTATTTTGATTAGTATATGAAAAAGGTTTATTATTATTGTTATTATTATTATTATTATTGTTATTATTGTTATTATTATTGTTATTATTGTTATTATTATTGTTATTTGTCATAAATCTTCCGTCATAATCACAACTTTCACATTGGGGACATTCTTTATCACAACCCATAGTTGTTAGAGTTTTCCCTCTTCTAACTACTCTTCCGCAAAATTCAGTATTATTTTGTTGTTGTTTTACACATCCACAAGCATAACAATTCATTTATTAAATTATAATATATAACAATATTTATTTTTATCAAGAAAATTAATTAAATTAAATACCTATTTTTGTAATTAATATGGCGTAATTTTATTAGTATTACATGGATCAACACACCAACATTTTATACACACACCCACACAGAATAGACCCGTAAAAGTAAAAAATAATACTGTTATTGTAAAACATATTATCGCAATTGGTAAATGTGAAAATAAATAAATCCTAAATATTTGGTCATTCATACATATACTTCTATTTCCTCTAGTATTATAATTAGTAGAATAGAAAAATCCTATACCTAAAAAATACATTAAAGTACCCATTACAAAAAACCAATAATCTGTTTCGGTAATACTATCTTCTCTATATTTATATTTTTTAATTTTAGTATAATCCATAATTCTGTAAATCAAATATAAAAAAACCAATATATCAAAAACAAGATTTATAATCACAAAATATTTTATATTATAAAACTTATTTATTATATTATTGTCTATAAGAAAAATTGAATCCGTTATAAATTGGACTATATATATAAATAATAATACAAAATGTATTGCTAAATTAGTTGAATAAGAAACCATAATCATAAATAATTATAGCTACTTAAACTCTTTTTATTATATTTTATTTAAATTTTATACTACCATAAATTATCTTATTAAAATATAATAACATTCCTATTAAATATAAAGACTTCCATAACATATCCAAAATATAACAACTATAAACTATATTAAGGTATATAAAGAAATCAAAAATAAATAAAGGTATTTTGTAAGTTTTTAAAAAATGAAACATATTAGTTTGTGATTCGTCTTTAGGTTTATATTTGTCTTCTAAAATAGATAACCAACACCTACCATTAAAATAATACCAATGTAAAATAATAGTATAACTAAAATATAATGAATATGGTAAAATGAATTTAGGTGTTATATATGGAAAAGTTGAAAAATATATGGTAATAACTTGATGTATTTTAGATATTATTTTTCTCTTCGTTTCCTTTCTCATTTATAAAGGTTAGTAAAAATTATTTTAAATAATTTTTTAGGGTAGAGTAAATAAATAATTATTGTATAAATTCTCTAAAAGTTAGTGAATATCTAATATCTTTGGAAAAATCTTTGTTTAAAAGAGAATAGTATTTTGACTTGCTCCTGCCATAATAAAGAGTTAATTATCTTCTAATTCCATTTCAAAATTCATTACTGAATTATTATCATTTTTCATAGAATTATAATTCCGTAAATCTAAATTAATTTTCCTAAGAACAATATTTCTCTTTCCACCTATAGATAACCCTGTAATAGTTGGATATTCCCCAAAACTATCTGGAGTATCTCTATGTGTTTTAATAGAATCATTCCCATTACGATATTTATTTACTAAACAACTATTTATTTTAGGTTTTATAATAAAAGGACAATACTCATCTATCAATTTATTAGTTCTATTATTAACTTTAAATTGAATATTCTCTAATATCGTCATATTCCAGAGAACTCCACCTATCATACCTATATTTTAAATATTTATTTTCTATTTGATACCATAATTGAAGAAGAGGTATTTCTTTACCAGTTATACTTTTACCTTCTTTATATTCTTTATTTTTTAACCATTTTTGTAAAACCTGTTTTTCTTGTTCTTCTAAAAAGTTAGGATAATGGCAAATAAAAGAACATTCGCCATTAATTATAGGATATAGACATTTTATATCTTTATCGTATAATATTGGAATATGTTTAGAATATGATTTTTCCATTTGGATAATTTTATTTTGAAATGTTTAAATATTTCAATTTTATAAATTAAACAATTAGTTAAAAAGAATTAGGTTTCATAATACTTTTTATATTTTTTTCCCAATTTACAGGGGAATTATAATATTCCCATATAAATACTCCACCGAATCGTGTATCATATTTTTGATAAATCTTTTTTAATTCTTCTTCATAATTTTCCCCCGAGATCATACCCATAACTATTTTTTCACAAGTATAACCATTTTCTATAACTTGTGTATAAGCATTTTCCGAATAATCCATATAAAATTGTCCATTAAAATAATCTATCATTTCTCCTTCTGGTGATTTATATAAATCTTTATATATAAAACCCCCCATTCCAGTAGTGTCTTCTTGAAGTGACATTTGAATAGGAGCCATAGTAATAATAAACTCTTTGCCGAAATCCTCTTTTAATTTTCTAATTAACATTTTAATATCTTCTATGTTAGTGTATTCTTCTACATCCAAATCCACACCCTGAATTATATTTTCATTTTTATTTTTATTTATTATAAAATCTCTCAAAAGTGGATAATAAGTATTAAAATTACTAAATAATGTTCCAAACGCACCACCTGCTCCCCCAACCATTAAAATAGTTTTAATATTATATTTTTTTGCGTTTAATAAATCCTTCCATACTTGATCAAATCTTTTATCATATGGCGAATAATCATTAAGGTGAATATAATGCGAAGTATCAGTTGTTCCAAAATGTATAGAAGATAAATGAATATGTGTTACAGGTGTATCTTGATATAAAATATTTTTTAATCCATTAAAAGTTTGATAGTAATAAATTATTCTTGGTATATTCATAATATAATAGTTTTATTTTTATTATTTTTATTAAAATAATAAAAATTGATATTTAAAATAATATAATTAATAATTAATAAAATGCCAAAACAATATTTTGAAGTTGACTATGATATAGTTGTTACAAAACAAAAACCAAATGGTAAAGGTAAGGGTATAGAAAAAAGGAAAAAAGGAGGAAATAAAAAAGACAAACCTATATACAATTCTAAATATGTAAGGACTAAGGTGAATAACCTTACTAAAACAGAAAAGTAAAACCTTACTAAAACAGAAAAGTAAAAACCTTACTAAAACAGAAAAGTAAAAACCTTACTAAAACAGAAAAGTAAAAACCTTACTAAAACAGAAAAGTAAAAACCTTACTAAAACAGAAAAGTAAAAACCTTACTAAAACAGAAAAGTGAAAATAATATTTTTTTATTTTATAAATAAATATTATAAAAATGTCTATGAACCAAGTAAATTTCATTCATATATTACTTTTAGGTCCCACTATGATTTATGCTGGTGCATTAAGTAAATCACAACTTAGCAATAAAAAAAATATTTCTATAGATTTATTATTTGGAGCAATAACGGTTTATGCGTTATTTATACCATTTATTGTTAGACATAAATTTATTAAAGAAAAAATAAAAGATTGGTCTAGAAGAAATTGGATTAACTTTTTTCATTATGTAGTTTTTTTCTTCATTTTCTTATATATAGGTTTAGTAGGTAGAAATATTAGTAAATTCTTCCAATACATTGCTGTCGCAATTGGTATATCACAGATTAGTATTCATTTATACTTATTATTTGATAAAAACCATAAACATTAATATTTTTTAAAAATCTTTTTTAATTGTAGGGGGGTTGGGTTTAAGTTTTATAAATTCTTCAAATATGGGATATCTAATTTTAGGTCTTTCCCAGAAAAATACTGTTAACATTATCAATGATTAAATAATTTTCTCTTAAATTATTAAATTTCAATTTTATAATATTGATTCATATATTCATCCATATTCTTTTTCCCCATTGATAAATTACATCCCGCGCATATTGGTCTTAAATTTTCCTTATTATTTTTACCTCCATTTACTTCTGAAATATAATGTCCTGCGTGAAATTCACTCTTACTTATTTCACTTTCATTACAACATAAACAATTAAAGATACCTAATTCTTTTCCAATATATTCATCCCATACTTGAGTTTTTAATTTTTTGGGTATTGTTCTTCTCCTATTTTGTTTGATTATTTTTTTTATAATATCTTCACCTGTTTCATTTTTAATAATAGTTTTAACCCAATCGTAACAATATACCTGATTATTGAAAAGGAACATACCCAGAAAGAATTTCCAAGTTTTACATTCTTCTATAGTTTTTTGCGGATTACTTAAATTTGTAATATTAGGGAAATTCGTTTCATTCCAATTTAACATTTTCTCATTAACATTTTCAATTTGATTTATTAAAGTTTGTGCGTGAATTGTTTTTAATTTATTTTGTAAAAATTCTAGTGCTTCTTCAAATCTAATTCTGGAAATATTAGGTCTCCTTACTTTCGTTTTAGTGGAAAATAATTCTCCATATTTATCTATAAAATATTTCAATACTTCATTATGTATAGTATTTTGTTCTGGAATACCAAACTCAAATTCCGGCAATGGTGTATTTTTATTGAGGAGTTCATAATTCTCTTTTAATTCTTCTAAGTTATTTACTATAATCATTTCTATATGAATAGGTTCATTTTCATATTTTTTGTGGTATAATTCAAGGATTGCTTTATATCTGTGTTGTCCGTCTAAAATATATAATTTTTTATCAAAGGAACAATAATGAATATTAATTACTCCTAAAAAATTAAATTTTTTATTTTTCTTAAAATATTCTTCTTGATATGATACGATATCTTTGATTTTATCTTTATATTCCAGTCTTTGAACGGAAGGAATATGTAATTCCAATTTATATATAAGAGAAATATCATAAGTTCCAATATATTTATTCGAAGTTATGGTATATAAATTTTTAATATAGTCATCTATAATTACCATTTTAATTAAAGTTTTATATTTAGATTGTAAATCTTTTATAAATAAACCTTAAATATTATTTATAAATAAATCTTAAATATTATTTATGTAAAACTTTATTTTTTAGTTTTTTTACCCATTCTACCCTTTTTTTTTTTTTTACTTTTATTATTTTTTTTTAATCCGGCAACTCTCTTTTTCATTTTTTTATATTTTGGAGGTGAATTATGAGGTTCTGGAGGAGCAGAAGGAAGAGGATTCAAATGAGGTTCTGGAGGAGTGAATGATGGTGGAGGTGTTATTTGTTTTTTTGGACTTGTCGGGGGAGTATAAAAATGGTTTTGTTCATATGGGGGAAGTTTTTCAAATTCCCTAAATAAGTCTATAATTTGCCTATTACTATTTTTAAAAGCTAATTGATAAGGAGTTTCGCTATTATTATTTTCTTTATTCATATCAGCGTTTTTATATAGAAGCATACGAATAATATTTGTACTATTATGTTCAACCGCAATATGTAATGGCGTATTACCGTCGTCATCATTTGAAATATTCGGGTTGGCTCCTTTTTGTAATAACAAGTCTATCGCATCAGTATTATTGCTTTCGGTAGCTATACATAAAGGAGTATATCCATCTTTGGTCTGTAAGTCTGGTTTTGCTCCATGTCGTAATAACATTTCTATTGCCTCAATATTACCTTTTTCAGTCGCTATACATAGAGGTGTATAACCAAATTTAGTAATTATGTTTGTATTTGCTTTATGATCAAGTAGTATATGTATAATTTCATTATTTCCGTTTTCTACTGCTGAACATAATGGAGTATGTTTATTTATAGTAGCAATATTAGGGTCTGCTTTATATTTCAATAATTTTTTCACAATTTTAATGTCTCCTTTTTCTGCTGCCATAAATAGAGGAGTTTTACTGTCTATTTTTCTTACCTGATTTGGATCGGATTTATTTTTAAGTAAAATATCTATTATTTTTAAATTGCCGTTTATTACCGCCATATATAAAGCATTATTACCCTTTTTATTTTTATAATTTACATCTACTCCTTTTGTTATAAGAAATTTAACAACACTGGGGTGATTTGACTGTGTCGCAATAATTAAAGGAGAATTCCCATCATTTTTTTTTTTTATTTTTATGTCTGCTCCATTATTTATTAATAAATTAATAACTGTTATGTGTCCTTCCTGTGCTGCTATATATAAAGGTGTTTTTCCTATTAAACTATTTTCTTCATTTATAATTGATTTGTCTATTTTTAATATTTCTTTTAATTCTCCTACTTCACCAATTCTCGAAGCAATAAATAAAGCAGAAGTGGTATGGTGACTATCAATTTCTTTAGATAAGGCATAAAGGGGGGATTGATATTTCGGAGAGGATAATAATTTTTCTTTTATTTCTTCAAGTTTATAATTTTTATATTCAGTATTATTTCCAAATCCATTTCTTTCGTTTATAAAAACAAACTCATTATTAAGATTTTCTGGCATAGGCGGAACATGTGGAACACGAGTATTTGAATTTGCTATTGCTTCTGCTATATTTGCTTTTATACCTTCGCTATTTTGACGCATTTCTAATGGTTCGTCGCGATATGCTCCCGCACTCGATCCTGCTCCTGCTCCTGCTCCTGTTGCTCCTCGGGTGCGTGTTTTTTTTCTTCTAAATAATTTTCTCATAAAACTTTCTTTTTGTGTTTTTGGCATTTTATCATATATATATATTTAATTTTATTTACTATTAATTAATTTTATTTATTATAATTAATTAATTTTCTATAATTTTAGAATAAAAGTGGAAATAAATATCTATAGATTAGTAACTATAAAAGTTCTCGTAAATCTTAAATATTATTTATAAAGAAATATTTTTAGTTTTTTTACCCATTCTACCCTTTTTTTTTTTTTTTTTTTTTTTTTTTTTTCTTTTATTTTTTTTTTTTAATCCAGTAACTCTCTTTTTCATTTTTTCATATTTTGGAGGCGGGGACTCTGGTTGTAAAGGATATGGGTTATATCTGGGAGGACTTAATGATGGAGGGGGTGTTATTTTTTTTCTATATGTAGGAAGTGTCCTTTCTATTTCTCTAAATAATTGTATAATTTCTCTATTTCCTTTTTTAAAAGCTAATTGATAAGGAGTAATTCCCTCTTTATTTGGAATATTAAGTTTTGCACCTCCTTTTAGAAGCATATTAATAATAATTGGTTTATCTTCTTCGACCGCAATATGTAAGGGAGTATTTCCCTCTTTATTTGGAATATTAAGTTTTGCACCTCCTTTTAGAAGCATATTAATAATAATTGGTTTATCTTCTTCGACCGCAATATGTAAGGGAGTATATCCTTGATTATCTGAAATATTAGGATTTCCCCCTTTTTGTAATAATAATTCTATAGCTTCATTATTATTGTATTCGGTCGCTATAAATAGAGAAGTATTTCCATATTTATTAGTTACGTCTGGATTTGCTTCATGGTGTAATAATATTTCTATAATATCATTATTATATTGTTCGGTTGCTAAACATAATGGATTATCTCCTTCTTTAGTAGGAATATTTGGATCTGCTTTATATTTCAATATTTTTTTTATAATTTCAACATTTTTTTTTTCTACTGCTATAAATAGTGGAGTTTTACCATCTTTGTCTCTTACCTTATTTGGATTTGTTTTGTGTGTAAGTAATAGACTTACAAGATTATTATTTATATTTTCTACTGCTAAACATAATAGAGTATTCCCTTCTTTAGTAGAAATATTTGGATTTCCACCATTATTTAATAATACTTTAATAATGTTTATGTGTCCTTCCTGTGCGGCTATATATAAAGGAGTTTTTCCTTCTTTAGTAGAAATATTTGGGTTTCCTCCATTATTTAATAATACTTTAATAATATTTATGTGTCCTTCGTGTGCTGCTATATATAAAGGAGTTTTCCCAGTAAGTATATTTATTTCATTTATATTTGATTTTTTTATTTCTAATATTTTTTTTAATATTTCGACTTCTCCTATTCTAGAAGCAATAAATAAAGGAGAAATACCAGGGGAACTATCAATTTCTTTAGAATAAGAATAATTTTGAGATTTATATTTTACAGAGGATAATAATTTTTTTTTTATAACAGATAAATCATCATTACTTTGACTCAATTCTTCAGTGTTATTACCATATGCTCCTGCTCCTGCTCCCTCCCCTTCTCTTCTCAATCTTTGAGAGAATGAGACATTTGTTCGTTGTGTTGATTTTCGTGCTTTTCTAAATTGGTTTCTTAAAGAACCTGGTTTTTTTGGCATTTTATATATATTATATATATTTATTTTCTATAATTTTTGAATAAAAGTTCTCTTAAATAAATCTTAAATAAAAATTATTAAAAATTGATTTATAAAAGATTTACAATCTAAATGTAAAACTAATTAAAATGGGTAATTTATTTTCTACAACTAAATATACATTATCAGAAATTTCTGATTTTAAAAATACCATAGGTACTTTAAATGAACCAATATATACAGACGAAAACAGACCTTCCGATTTACTGGGTTTATTTGGGGAAAATTGTCCCTTAAATGTTATGTTATCGCAGGTATATGTTCCAAGTGACGATAAGGAATTACTGAATAGATTTTTAACCACTGTTCATAATCACTTAAAGGAAAATTATACTGGGGAAACTCCATATCCAAAGGAATGCGAAGGTGCTTCATTAATAGTTTCAAGTTTGAATGGTATTAATGATTTTTCGGAGGAGCATTTGGAAACATTAAACGATGTTTTATCAGAAGGTGTAGATAAAACAAAAATAAAGACAATTAAATCAGGACACTGTATTTATAAGTTCAAGGAAGACAGTATGAAAATGTATGATAGAATTCAATCTGTTCCGGTGGAAAGTGCTTCTGTAGGAGTATATGACGGTGATTTAATGGTATTTTCTTCAACTAATCATCCGGAAGAAACGCATAAATTATGTTTTCGGTGGTGGATTTATGAATTAGAAAATGGTGAAGTATATGCCATTCCTACATTTATGGAAGGAGTACAAGTTGATAAGGATAATCAAATTATCCAAACTAAAATGAACCAATTAACTTTATTAGAGGAAGCAGGGGGATTTTTAAATGAGAATAATGATAGAGCAATGAAGTCGAAATTAGACGCTTTTAAGAAATGGAAAACTGAAATTTTAGATAAAGGGGAAGTGAATGCGATAGTAGGTGGAAATCAAATTGGGGATATGGATTCTTTACATGATTTTTTTGAGAGATTGGAAATCATGGAATAAAGTTAAAGTATTGAATAAATACTTTTTTATTGAATAAAAATATATTAGTTTAAAAATGATTTAAAAATTATTTTTAAAATATAAATTAGGACTATATGGCCGAGTGGTTAAGGCGATGGACTGCTAATCCATTGGGCTCTGCTTAAGCAGGTTCAAATCCTGTTATAGTCGCAATATTTTAGTTCCGTTGGTGTAGTTGGTTATCACGTTTGCTTTACACGCAAAAGGTCGCCGGTTCGAACCCGGTGCGGAACTAAAACAAATTTAAGTATTTTAAGGTTAAAACCTTTATATGCTAAATATTTTATTTTTTATTATTGATATTCTTTTTAGTATGGGATACCAATAATAATTTTTTTTAGTATGGGATACCAATAATAAATTTTTTTAGTATGGGATACCGATAATACAGTTAGTACCTATTGTATTGACGATAAAGGAAATTTATTTGAAATAAAAAGAAATGAAATGTTATTTAATAAAAAAATTACTGAAACTGACATATCTAGTAAAGATTATCCAACTGGAAAATTACACTTTATAATAATTATTTTAAAAATTTTGTTCAAAATATATAGAGATATAATTAATTATAGGAAAAAAAAATCTTTATTAATATTATCAAAGAATGAAAAAACATAATTTATCGCGGAAGAAATTCTCAAAAAGAGTTTCTAAGAATTTGCGGAAATTATCCAAAAAAGTTGGACGAAAAGTTGGAGGTAGAAGAATTAAACAAAAGAAGAGTCAAAAAAGAACAAAAGGGAGAAAGATGAAGAAAAGAACACGGAAAAATCGACAGAGGGGGGGTTCTGCAAGTTATAGAAGAGAATATAGAAAAGCTGAAGAGAGAGATGATATTGATGACTATAACAAACAAATTATGGACACAATGAATGATTTTTTTGATAAAAAGGGTTATGGAGGCAAAATTAGATTTGAAGGTGGATACGATGAAAACCATCGCGAACCGCAATATTATAGAGACACACTAGATAAAGTAAATAAAGCAATAGCATTATTAGAAACTTTTTTAGCACAAAAATATATTTACAACCAAACCCAAAAGATTTTACTAATTGATGGAGCAAATATTTTAAGGGATTGGTGTAATAAAGGTTTGTCGGGCAAGCCAAGGGACGATTGTACGGGTTTAAGACCGCAAGAGAAGGCTGAGCTACTAGAAAAATATCAATTAAGCCATTATGGTCAAATAATAGCTACTTATAAGAAGGATAATCAACAAAAAATGTTAACACAAGGTACTTCTTACCAAGATAAAATATTAGAATTATCATTTGCAGAGACAGAAGGACCAATAGTGGAGCATGGTGCGGATGATTTATGTATACTTGCTATCGCGGCAATATTACAATATGAATTAAGAATCTCACCGATAAACCGTACATTAGGACGTAAATTATCTTATCATGAGAGAAAAGGATATAATGCGGCGGGGAATCGTGGATCACAATATCAATTGAAACCAGGAATTTATTTAGCAACTGGGGATAAAATGAACCATGTAGACATTTATATCAACGATATTCCAGTTACGTGGAACCAAAACAGTGGAGGTACACACCCGTCAGATGGAGGAGGATACGGAGGAGGATACGGAGATGGAGGAGCTGGAGGAGGATTCGGAGTAGGAGGAGCTGGAGGAGCTGGAGGAGCTGGAGGAGGAGGAGGAGGAAGATCTGGAGGATTCGGAGTAGGAGGAGCTGGAGGAGCTGGAGCTGGAGGAGGATACGGATATGGAGGAGCTGGAGGAGCTGGAGGAGCTGGAGCTGGAGCTGGAGGAGGATACGGATATGGAGGAGCTGGAGGAGCTGGAGGAGGAGAATATGGAGGAGCTGGAGGAGCTGGAGCTGGAGGAGGATACGGATATGGAGGAGCTGGAGGAGCTGGAGCTGGAGGAGCTGGAGGAGGAGAATATGG